>Ga0208980_10000399_pt1 | contig 24108 bp, 19 predicted proteins | sample WetSurMetagenome_3_FD_187993 | JGI IMG/M metagenome (GOLD analysis project Ga0208980, IMG submission 187993) | Wetland microbial communities from Twitchell Island in the Sacramento Delta, sample from surface sediment Aug2011 Site A1 Bulk (version 2) | ecosystem: Environmental > Aquatic > Marine... | reverse complement strand
CTGAGGAGCATGACATGAAAAAGGCGCAATCCCTGTTCGATTCCCAACTCCTGATGGTGGCAACCCGGGATGCGGTGAAGCGACTCTCGCCCCGCTACCAACTCCGAAACCCGGTGATGTTCGTGGTCTGGCTGGGCAGCGTGCTGACCACCGGCCTGTTCGTCCAAGCCTTGGTTGGCCAGGGTGAAGCCCCCGCGGGATTCATCCTCGCCGTCTCCCTCTGGCTGTGGTTCACCGTGCTGTTCGCCAACTTCGCTGAGGCCGTGGCGGAGGGGCGCGGCAAGGCCCAGGCCGCCGCGCTGCGGGGGCTAAAGAAGACGGTCATGGCTAAGAAGCTGGTCGAACCCCGCTTCGGCAACGAATGGTACCCCGTGCCCTCGGAAGAACTGGTCAAGGGCCAGGTCGTGCTGGTAAAGACCGGCGACATCGTTCCCGGCGACGGCGAGGTCATCGAGGGCGTGGCATCGGTGGACGAGTCCGCCATCACCGGCGAATCGGCGCCGGTGATCCGCGAATCGGGCGGTGACTTCAGCGCGGTCACCGGCGGCACCCGGGTGCTGTCCGACTGGCTGGTGGTGCGCATCAGCGTCAACCCGGGCGAGACCTTCCTAGACCGGATGATCGGTATGGTGGAAGGCGCCAAGCGGCAGAAAACACCCAACGAAATCGCCCTGACCATCCTGCTGGTGGCCCTGACCCTGACCTTCCTGCTGGCCACCGCGACGCTGCTGCCCTTCTCCCTGTTCGCGGTCGAGAGCGCCGGGGCCGGCACGGTGGCAAGCGTCACTGTCTTGGTAGCCCTGCTGGTCTGCCTGATCCCGACCACCATCGGTGGGCTGCTCTCCGCCATCGGCGTGGCTGGCATGGGGCGGATGCTGGAGAAGAACGTCATCGCCACCTCGGGCAAGGCGGTCGAGGCGGCCGGCGACGTGGACGTGCTGCTGCTGGACAAGACCGGCACCATCACCCTGGGCAACCGCCAGGCGACCGCCTTCCTCCCCGCCCCCGGCGTGACGCCGGCGGAGCTGGCGGAGGCCGCGCTGCTGGCCTCCCTGGCCGACGAAACGCCGGAAGGCCGCTCCATCGTCACCCTGGCCAAGGAGGTCCTGCATCAACGGGGCCGAGACATCCACGCCGACGGGGCGCATTTTTTGCATTTCACTGCCCAGACCCGCATGAGCGGCATCGACTGGGGCGAGCGCGCCATTCGCAAGGGCGCCGCGGACGCGGTGCGCATCCATATCGAAGCCCTGGGCGGGGATTGGCCGCAGGCAGTAGGGGAAACGGTGGCAACGATCGCCCGGCGCGGCTCGACACCCCTGGCTGTAGCCGACGGGCAGCGTGTGCTCGGCGCCGTGGAGCTCAAGGACATCGTCAAGGGCGGCATCAAAGAGCGCTTCGCCGAGCTGCGCCGCATGGGCATCAAGACCATCATGATCACCGGCGACAACCGCCTCACCGCCGCCGCTATCGCCGCCGAGGCCGGGGTAGACGATTTTCTCGCCGAGGCCACACCCGAGGCCAAACTCAAGCTCATCCGCACCCACCAGGCCGACGGCCGACTGGTGGCGATGACCGGCGACGGCACCAACGATGCCCCGGCGCTCGCCCAGGCCGATGTGGCGGTGGCGATGAACACGGGTACCCAGGCGGCCAAGGAGGCGGGGAACATGGTGGACCTGGACTCCAACCCCACCAAGCTGATTGAGATCGTCGAGACCGGCAAACAGTTGCTGATGACGCGCGGTTCCCTGACCACCTTCTCCATCGCCAACGATGTGGCCAAGTATTTCGCCATCATCCCAGCCGCCTTCGCCGGCACCTATCCGGCCCTGGGCGCGCTCAACCTGATGGGGCTTGCCACACCGGCCTCGGCCATCCTGTCGGCGGTAATCTTCAATGCCATGATCATCGTCGCGCTCATCCCGCTGGCGCTCAAGGGGGTCGCCTACCGGCCCCAGGGGGCCGCCGCCATTCTGAACCGCAACCTCCTGATCTACGGCCTCGGCGGTTTGATCGTACCCTTCATCGGCATCAAGGCCATCGACCTGATCCTGGTCGGGCTCAATCTGGCTTGAGGAGAACATCATGCTTAAAGAACTGAAACCCGCACTTTTGATCCTCCTGGCGTTGACGGTGCTCACCGGTGTCCTCTACCCGGCACTGGTGACGGGCATCGCGCAAGGGCTGTTCGCCGCTGCGGCCAATGGCAGTCTGATCGAGGACAAGGGCAAGGTGCTTGGCTCGTCCCTGATCGGCCAAGCCTTCTCCGATCCTGGGTATTTCTGGGGCCGGCCCTCCGCGACCTCGCCGATGCCCTACAACGCCGCCGCCTCCAGCGGCAGCAATCAGGGGCCGCTGAATCCGGCGCTGGAAGAGGCCGTCAAGGCGCGCATCGCCCAGTTGAAGGCGAGCGATCCGACCCAGGCCCAGCCCATCCCCGTGGATCTCGTCACGGCCTCCGCCAGCGGGCTCGATCCCCATATCAGCCCGGCGGCGGCCGAGTGGCAGGTGCCCAGGGTAGCGCGCGAGCGCGGGTTGGCGGAAGACAGGGTGCATGACCTGGTGGCCCGCCACACCGAGGGACGGCAGTTCGGCCTGCTGGGCGAGGCGCGGGTGAATGTGCTCGCCCTCAATCTGGCTTTGGATCGGCTGGCCGATCCGCGGCGACCTTAGAACCTAGCGGGCATGCCTCAGACCTAAGGTGCTCTGAAAGATCACACCAAAAAGAAGCAGCATTCCGGCTGACAGTAACAGGACAGGATTAACAGGATTTTTCAGGATTAATACGATGATAAATTGCTTCGCATGACCTGTGACAATCCTATAAATCCTGCGAAATCCTGTTAATCCTGTCCATTTACGCTCAGTCTATCCGAACGCCGCGGGGCGACTGGTCGTGACGGCTCCTGCTGTACTGCACACAAAATATCTGGCCATGTCGACTCCAACCGACGACCCCCCCCGTCCCGACCCCGATGCCCTGCTGGCCAGGCTGGAAGCCGAGGAGGCCCGCAGCGGCCGGGGCAGGCTGAGAATCTTCTTCGGCGCCAGTCCCGGCGTCGGCAAGACCTACGCCATGCTCCTGGCGGCCCGCCAGTTGGCGGCGCAGGGGGTGGACCTGGTGGTCGGCGTGGTGGAGACCCACGGGCGCAAGGAGACCGCGGACCTGATGCAGGGGCTGGAGCGGTTGCCGCTCAAGGAGATCGACTACAAGGGGCACCTCCTCGCGGAGTTCGACCTGGACGCGGCCCTCGCCCGCAAGCCTGCCCTGCTGCTGGTGGACGAGCTGGCCCACTCCAACCTCCAGGGTTGCCGCCACCCCAAGCGTTGGCAGGATGTGGAGGAGCTGCTGGCCGCCGGCATCGACGTCTACACCACCGTCAATGTGCAACACTTCGAGAGCCTCAACGACGTGGTGGGCGGCATCACCGGGATCAAGGTGTGGGAGACCCTGCCCGACCGGTTGTTCGATACCGCCGACGAGGTGCTGCTGGTCGATCTGCCGCCGGACGAGCTCCTCCAGCGGCTGAAGGAGGGTAAGGTCTACCTGCCCCAGCAGGCCGAGCGGGCGGTGCGGAATTTCTTCCGCAAGGGCAATCTGCTGGCCCTGCGGGAGCTGGCCCTGCGGCGCACCGCCGACCGGGTGGACGAGGATGTGGTGGCCTACCGGCGCGACCGATCGGTTGCCTCCGTATGGCCTACCCAGAATTCCCTGCTGGTCTGCATCGGCCCCGAGGCCGGCGGCGAGAAACTGGTGCGCAACGCCGCCCGGTTGGCGGCCCAGTTCGATGTGCCCTGGCACGTCGTCTACGTCGAGACGCCGCGCCTGCAGCGCCTACCGGAGGCGCGGCGCATGGGTATCCTCAAGACCCTCAAACTGGCGGCCGAGTCGGGAGCGAGGACCGCCACCCTGCCGGGGGAGGATGCCGCCGCCGTGGCCCTGGCCTACGCCCGCGAGCACAACCTGGGCAAGGTGGTGCTGGGCCGCCACTCGGTGGGCTGGCGCGCCTATCGCTTCCCCTGGCAGCAACGCTTCAGCACCCGGCTCGGGGCCATTGCGCCAGACCTGGACCTGATCCTGGTGGAACTGGGGCAGGGGGCGCGCGGCCGGGAGGCGCGGCCCCCGCCTCTGCCCGTCTTGGCGCGGCAGATCCCCTGGCGCGAGTATGCACTGGCGTTCGCCGCCGTCGCCCTCGTCACCCTGCTGGCAACGCCGGTGCGCGACCGGTTGGATCTGGCCAACATCGTCATGCTGTATCTGCTGGCGGTGCTCTGGTCCGCGTTCAAACTGGGGCGCGGTCCGGCGCTCACGACGGCCTTCCTATCCGTGGCTGCCTTCGATTTTTTCTTTGTCCCACCGCGGTTATCGTTCGCGGTCAGCGATGTCCAGTACCTCGTCACCTTTGCGGTCATGCTGGTGGCCGCGCTGATCACCGCCCACCTGACGGCCGGATTGAGCTTCCAGGCGCGGGTGGCGGAGAGTCGGGAACTGCGTATGCGCGCCCTCTACGAGCTGGCCCGCGAGTTGTCCAGTGTCCTGATGGTCGAGCAGATCTCCGAGGTCGGCGATCGTTTCGTCGCTTCCATCTTCGGCGCCCATGCCCAACTCCTGCTGCCCGACGACCACGACAGGCTCAAGCCGCCCGAGTCACCGCCCACGGGCGACGGGCTCGACTTGGGGATCGCCCAGTGGTCGCTCGACCATGGCGAAGCGGCGGGCCAGGGCACCGATACCCTGCCGGCCAACCCCTATCTCTACGTGCCGCTGAAAGGGACCATGCGGGTGCGCGGGGTAATGGCTATCGCGCCCCGAACGGAAGGCTGGCTGCTCGGCCCCGAACAGCAACGCCTGCTCGACACCTTTGCGGTCCTGATCGGCATTGCGGTGGAGCGGATGCACTACATCGCCATCGCCCAGGAGGCCCTGGTCAGCATGGAGTCGGAGCACCTGCGCAATTCCCTGCTGGCGAGCCTCTCCCATGACCTGCGCACGCCATTGACGGCCCTCGTCGGACTCGTCGACGCCATGATGCTGATGACGGAGCCGAAACTCGCGCCGACCCATCGGGAGTTTGCCGAGGCGATACGCGAACAGGCCATGCGCACCAATGCCCAGGTCAACAACCTGCTGGACATGGCCCGGCTGCAAGCCGGAAAGGTCAGGCTCAATCGCGCATGGCAGCCGCTGGAAGATGTCGTCGGCTCAGCGCTCAAGGCCCGCGGGTCGCAATTAGCCGATCACAGGGTCCGGATCGACCTGCCGGCCGATCTACCCTTGCTGGAGCTGGATGCCGTTCTAATGGAACGGGTGTTTTGCAATCTGCTGGAGAATGCCGCGAAGTATTCGCCGCCGAGCAGCACCATCGACATCCTTGCTCGCGTGAAGGGTGATAAGGTTGCGGTCGAGGTCAGCGACAACGGCCCCGGGCTGCCCGCCGGTATGGAGAAGACGATCTTCGAGAAATTCACCCGGGGCCACGACGAAACTGCCACCTCGGGTGTCGGGCTGGGGTTGGCCATCGCCCGTGCGATCGTCGAGGCCCATGGCGGTACGATCGAGGCGAACAACCGGCCCGAAGGGGGTGCCCGCTTCGTCTTTACCCTGCCTGTCGGAGAGCCACCGGAGATCCAGGTGACGGAATGAGCGAAGCTGTCCTGAAGGCGGTGCTGATCGAGGATGACAGGGAGATTCGCCGCTTCGTGCGCGTGTCCCTGCAGGCATCGGGGTTTGCGGTCTGGGAGGCGGAGACCGGCGAACGGGGCCTGATCGAGGCCGCAACCCGCCAGCCGGACATCGTCATCCTGGACCTGGGCTTGCCGGACCGCGACGGGTTGGCGGTCATCGGCGACCTGCGCACTTGGTCCGGTATCCCGATCCTGATCCTCTCGGCACGCAGCGAAGAGACGCAAAAGGTCGCGGCCCTGGATGCCGGGGCGGACGATTACCTGACTAAACCCTTCGGCGTACCGGAGCTGCTGGCCCGCATCCGGGCCCTCTTGCGCCGGGTGCTACGCGACGAGGACAGCGGCAGGACCTCGGTCGAGCTCGGCAATCTGTGCATCGACCTGGCCCGGCGTTCGGTCACGCGCGGCGGAGAAGCCGTCCATCTGACCCCAACCGAATATCGCATGCTGACGGTCCTCCTCACACACACCGGCCGGGTGCTCACGCACCGGCAACTGCTCAAGGAGGTGTGGGGGCCATCCCAGGTGGATCGGACCCATTACCTGCGGGTGTTCATGGCTGGCCTGCGCCGCAAACTCGAAGAGAATCCTGCTCGCCCCAAACACCTGCTTACGGAGTCTGGGGTCGGCTACCGCCTGGTGGAATAGGCGGACGGGCTAGATCCGGAAGCGCCTGATACCGACGCCTGCCGCCGCGGGATAGTCAGTCTCCCGCTCATCCCCTCGTTCCCGCGCCGCGTGGGAATGCAGCCCGCAGCGATCTGCGTCACGAAGGGAGTCCCGAAGACCCATGGGCCATAGCCGCTACCGATTCACCGAGCTGGCTCGGCCGCACTTCGTCGCCTGCATCTTGCTGGAGTGGCAGCCGGTCTTCACCCGCACGGAGACCGTGGAGATCCTACTCGCGCAGCCTGCGCTATCTCCACTCCAATGCCGGGCCAATTCCTGGGAGGGTGCAAACGATTTCGAGGGCACAAAAAAGGCGACGCCCTCGATGAGGGCGCCGCCTGAGTATAAAGCGATGGGGCTATCGATCAGTCCGCGGAGGCGAGACGCACCTCATCGGAACCGGACGGCTTGTAGAACAGATGCTGGCCGATGCGGGTCGTACGCTCCAAGGCGCGGGACCAGCTCGGTTTGACGTGAGTGGCGTGGTAGTAGAGCGCGCCTTTGGTCGGATCCTCGGCTAAACCCATGAGGGCCCTCAAGGCGACGCGGCGGGCATTATCCCAGGCCTCTTCGTCGGAGGGTGCGTCCTTCTTGCCGTCACACCACCAGGAAAACTGGCAACTGCGACGCGTCCCCTGTTTGACCACCTCACAGACGGACCCAGGGAACTTGCCTGACTTCACGCGATTGAGGGTCACCGAGGCGACTGCCACCTGACCCTTCACGGGCTCTGAGCGAGCCTCGTGATACACGTTCATTGCCAGACACTCGAGCGTTTGCTCGAACATTGCGGACTCCGTCTGGGAGTCCAAGCGATCTACTGTCGCAACCGGGGCTGGGCGCATGGCCACTACCGCCGGTGCAATCACTGCCATGAGTATGGCACGCACCAGTGCGGACATTGGTCTTCCTGCCTCTTTTCGACAAAAGGAAGGCCAGAGTTTAACCACCAAGATCCATAAGTCAACCCCTTGCTACAGACACCATCCATAAGGAAACGTGATCCTTTCCCCAGAATCAGGCTCAGCGACCTCCTTTTTTTGTTGCCACGGGGCGGTTAGGGAGGTCTTTCTTGACATTTTTTCCCCCGCTACACTTCGGCGTACAGACCACAGCCGCGCCGGCGGATTACTTGTGCCAAAACCCCAGAGACGCCCAACATAGCCACTGCCTCTGTGACCTGCAGACTCTCAAGCGGCGAAAGTGCCCTAAGCAGTCGGCCTGTGCGACAATCTCCCCCCGAGCACAAGCCATACCCATCGTCATCCGCCTTTCTCCATGCCTCCCCCAGAAGCCGCGGCCATCGTTGAAGCCGCCTCCGAGCATCTGAGCCCGTTACAACCGCGCCTTCCGACCGCACCTGGTGAGCACCTGCAGTGGGGTCGCCTGGTGGGCGCCGCGGGCCCCCTTGCCATCGCGGCGGCCGCGCGCGAACGCGCGGGGCTAGTGCTCGCGCTGGCGGAGGATGTCCAGGCAGCGAGCCGCCTTGAGCAAGCGCTGCGGTTCTTCCTGGCCGACACCTCGATTGAGGTGCTCGCCTTCCCGGACTGGGAGACCCTGCCCTACGACGTCTTCTCGCCCCTGCCGGAGCTGGTGTCCCGGCGGCTGCTCACCCTCCATCGCTTGCCTGCACTGCGTCAGAGCGTGCTCGTAGCGCCCGTGGCTACCCTGTTGCAGCGGTTACCCCCTCGGCAGTTCGTTGAGGGTCGCACCCTATTGATACGCAAGGGTGATACCTTGGTTTTGGACGCGATGCGTCGGCGCCTCGAGCGCGCCGGCTACAGTTGCGTGTCCCAGGTTCTCGGCCATGGTGAATACGCCGTGCGCGGTTCGTTACTCGACCTCTTCCCCATGGGGAGCGAGGTCCCCTTTCGCATCGATCTCTTCGATGACGAGGTCGAGACCATCCGCACCTTCGACCCCGACACCCAGCGCTCCCGCGACAAGGTGGCCGAGATCAAGCTCCTGCCCGCGCGGGAGTTCCCCTTGACCGACGATGGGATTGGGGAATTTCGCCGGCGCTTCCGCGCCACCTTCGAGGGCGATCCGCAACGAAGCCTTATCTACCGTGAGGTCTCCGAGGGCCGCGCGCCCGGTGGACTGGAGTACTACCTGCCGTTGTTCTTCGAGGCCACCGGCAGCCTGTTCGACTACCTGCCGCCCTCCCCGCTGGCAATCGTCTTCTCTGGCTACCGGGAGACCGCCGAGCGCTTTCTCAACGAGGTCAGCGAGCGCCACGAGCAACGGCGCCATGATCGGGAGCGGCCGATCCTCGCCCCCGAGCAGATCTACCTCAGCGGCGACGAGCTGGCCGGCCGGCTCAATGCCCACACCCTGGTGGAGATTGAGACCACGTCGGTCGCCGCCCCCCGGCGGGGCTTCACTGCGGCCTGCAACCACGGCACCCGGGCCGTACCCGGCCTCGCCATACAGGCACGGGCGGCCCAACCCGCCGCTGCGCTGCAGGCGTTCATTGCTCAGCCTGGGCGGCGCGTGCTGTTCCTAGCCGAGAGCGCGGGCCGCCGGGAGTTGTTGCTCGAGAATCTGCGCGGGTTCGACATCCGGCCCTGCCTATGTGAAGGCTGGACGGATTTCCTTACGGGGGACGCGCGTCTTGGGCTCACGGTCGGGCCCCTCGAGCAAGGGTTGCTGCTCGAGCAGGAAGACCTCGCGATCCTCACCGAGACCCAACTCTACGGGGAGCGGGTCCGCCAGGATCGGCGGCGGCGCGCCGCCCAGCGCGATAGCGAGGCGGTGGTCCGCAATCTCACCGAGCTCGACATTGGCGCACCGGTGGTGCATGAAGAGCACGGGGTGGGCCGGTACCTCGGACTCCAGACCCTGGAGGTGGGTGGCATTGCCACCGAGTTCCTGGCCCTGGAGTACGCCGGCGGAGACAAACTCTATGTGCCGGTCTCATCCCTGCACCTGGTCTCCCGCTACACCGGGGCCTCGCCCGAAAGCGCACCCCTGCACCGACTCGGTGGCGAGCAGTGGGAGCGCATTCGCCGCCGTGCCGCGCAGCAGGTCCGCGACGTCGCCGCCGAGCTCCTCGACATCTACGCCCGCCGCGCCGCACATCAAGGCTATGCCTTTCCCGCGCCCGAGGACGAGTACGCCGCCTTTGCGGCGGCCTTCGAGTTCGAGGAGACGCCCGACCAGCAGCGGGCAATCGAAAGTGTCCTCGCCGATATGGAAACGCCCCGGCCAATGGATCGGGTGGTGTGCGGTGATGTGGGCTTCGGCAAGACCGAGGTGGCGATGCGGGCCGCCTTTGCCGCGGTCAATGCCGGTAAACAGGTTGCCGTGCTGGTACCCACCACCCTCCTCGCCCAACAGCATCTCGACAACTTCTCCGACCGCTTCGCCGACTGGCCGGTACGGGTGGAGAACCTCTCGCGCTTCCGCACCGCGGCCGAGCAGAAACAGATCCTCAAGGGTCTCGCCGAGGGTGTGGTGGATGTGGTCGTTGGCACTCACAAACTGCTTCAGCCAAGCGCCAAGTTCAAGAACCTCGGTCTGGTGATCATCGACGAGGAGCACCGCTTCGGGGTGCAGCAGAAGGAGAGGCTCAAGGCCCTGCGCAGTGAGGTAGATATCCTCACCCTCACCGCAACGCCGATCCCGCGCACCCTCAACCTGGCCCTGTCGGGGCTACGCGATCTCTCCATCATCGCCACGCCGCCGCTCGAGCGCCACCCGATCAAGACCTTCGTCAGCCCCTGGGACGAGGGATTGATCCTCGAGGCCTGTCAGCGCGAGCTCAAGCGCGGGGGCCAGGTGTACTTCCTGCACAATGAGGTAGAGACCATCGCCAACCAGGCGGAGCATCTTCGCCGCCTGCTCCCCAGCGCGCGTATCGAGGTGGCCCACGGTCAGATGCGCGAGCGCGAGCTCGAGCGCATCATGCGCGACTTCTACCATCAGCGCTTCAACCTGCTGGTGTGCACCACCATCATCGAGAGCGGCATCGACATCCCCACCGCCAACACCATCATCATCAACCGCGCGGACAAATTTGGCCTCGCCCAGCTCCACCAGTTGCGCGGTCGCGTGGGGCGCTCGCACCACCGGGCCTATGCCTATCTGATCACACCACCGGCTGGGGTGATGACCCCCGACGCGGTCAAGCGTCTGGAGGCCATCGAGTCTCTGGAGGAGTTGGGCGCCGGTTTTACCCTTGCCACCCATGACCTGGAGATTCGGGGGGCGGGAGAGCTGCTCGGTGAGGAACAGAGCGGACAGATACAGCAGATCGGCTTCAGTCTCTACATGGATCTGCTCGAGCGTGCGGTGAACGCGCTCAAAAGCGGCCGGGAGGCGGAGCTGGAGCGGCCCGTTGAGCCGGGGGCGGAGATCGAGCTGCACATCCCTGCCCTGATCCCCGACGATTACTTGCCCGACGTGCACACCCGCCTGGTGCTCTACAAGCGCATCGCCTCCACCCGTTCGCAGGAAGACCTCGACGAGCTGCGGGTGGAGATGATTGACCGCTTCGGCCTCCTTCCTGAGCCCACCAAAAACCTGTTTGCCAGCGCCGAGCTGAAACTGCGGGCCCGCGCGCTCGGTATCCGCAAGATCGAGGCGGGCCCCGGCGGCGGCCGCATTCACTTCGAGCCCGAACCAAAGCTCGATCCGACACGGATCATCGAGCTCGTGCAGTCACGGCCCCAAGAGCACCGTTTCGAGGGCGGCGATAAGCTTCGCTTCTTCCGCGCAATGGCGGAGCCCGAGCGTCGCATCGCCGAGATCACGGATCTACTCAACCTCATGAGCGGCTGAGCCCTTGCCCAGTTTCCACCACCGACCCGGTGCCCCAGCCTCCAGCCCACCGCGGGGACACCCGACGATGAGGTTGAAAAATCAAAAAAGCGGTTCGCACATTTGCATGAGGATGCCGAGCGTAGATCGGGGATTCCAACGATGAATCCGCGGCTGAGCAAGGGGAGCTCAATCGTGAGCTCGTTCGATTGTGCGCGCTTTTCCGAGCGCTGTGCGCTCTACTTTGGAAAGTCGAGAACGCCGCGGGGCTGCAGGAGATCGCCAGCGAGGGGCTCGTAAATCCCGCCGCACGACGGGAGCTCTTCGAGGGGATCAGGGACCACCTCAGCGACTGATCCGTGCCTCGGGCCAGCGCCCGTGTCGCTCGCTCCCCCACCGATCTCCGGCGGCACAACCACCTCGGTTATCATGTGCGGGCCATTCATCACGGGTCCGCGAATCATGCAGAACAACACCTACCCCCTAATCGGAATTGCCCTGGCCTCCATGCTCCTCCTCGCAGGCACACCCGCCACCGCCGAGTCACTCTATCAGGTGGACATGATCGTCTTTGCCCTGACCGATCCGGCAGCACGCGAGGGCGAACGCTGGCCCGATAACCCGGGACAACCGGAAACAGGGGGTGTCACCACGCCGGGCACGGGCGCCATGATCTCACCCAAAGACGGAGCCCTGGCGTCCGAATGGGGAAGGCTCGAATCCAGCGCCCGTTATCGGCCGCTGGCCTACTTCCGTTGGCGTCAGGCCCCGGGCTCGGGCGGACGGCCGTCGAAGGCGGTGGTGGAATCCACCGGCCGAGTGTCCAAGAGCGGGCCGCCTGAGGTCCTCGGCACGGTCAGCCTCAGCCAAGACGAAACCGTCCGTGCCGACGTGGACCTGCTCTACAGCGACAAAGGGAAAGGCGACGAGCCCTCGAGCCGATTCCGGCTACAGGAAACGCGCACCTTACGCGAGGGCGCGCTCCAGTATCTTGATCACGCGGTGTTTGGGGCACTCATCCAGATCTCCCCCGCACGCTGATCCTTCACAGCAGCACCCGACCCACCCCTCGCGGGCGGGTCGGGTGCCTCCTCCGGGTTAGTCCGGCGCCCCGCTGCGCTCGCAGCGGGATCTAACAGGAATGGCAGTAGAAATCGGGCAGGCCGGCGATGCGGCAGGCCTGCCGGCAGCCTCCGCTCGGGAACAGGCCCTCCAGGCTCTTACGGGTGCAGGTCCCACCCGCCGCCACAAGCTGGTCACCTATGTCCTTGATAATCACCCTGGGCGATGGCGGAATCTCGTGCGTCCCAAAGAACTCCCGCATGTAGTCGATCACCGCCCAGTGACATTCCGTCAGGGCGAGACCGTCCTCCCGGGCAATCCCCACTGCCAAGTCCCGACTCCAATCGGTGAAGTGAGCGAGAAAACCGCGCGGGTTGAACACGGCGGTCTGATCGCCAATTTGCATAACTTGCATGGAGAATCTCCTCTACCTCTATGACGGTACTGCTATTTATAGTTGTCGATCCTGTTGGTCGCCCTTCGTTGGGCTTGTCGCCGGATTCCTAACCGGCCGTTTCCTACCTCGCCATGAGCGATTCGTGAAACTGTCAAGCAGAATATAGCGCACCTCTGCCCCGTCAGTTAGCCCTTTTCTTAATCCAGATCAAGTTTTCTGCAATTGGTAGGCTTGACTTGCCCGCGTTAGGATTCCGCAGGGAGTCCTCGCGCGAAAACGCCGCGAAAACCGTTGCCAGGGGTAATTCCTTGACCCTTATTCCTCTAATTCAGAATCTTATTAGCGACTACTCATACGCTTTCTGTTCTTGATCTACCAGGGACTTCCGAGCCCCTGAAAGGACACCCGCGTCCCCTTCCCTGCAGGCCCCATCCGGTGCTGGGACCGCCAACTGAGGCAAGGACAAGACGCCGAACAAGCCCCTGATTTTTCTCATCCGCTCAGCGTGGCCCCCTGGCCCGCCGGAACGCCTCCGCCATGCTGCCCGCAGTCGGGGGCGAGGACTCCCGCCGCGACGGCGGCGCGTTGTTCTCCTTGATCCTGGCCTTGGGCGGCGGCTCGCGCGCCGGGGGCTTGCTCGTGCCCGCCTCGTCCCCAAGGCGCATGGAGAGCGCGATACGACGGCGCTCCGCGTCTACTTCCAGCACCTTCACCCGTACCACATCGCCGGCCTTGACCACCTCGCGGGGATCTTTCACGAACCTCTCCGCCATCGCCGAGATATGCACTAGCCCGTCCTGATGCACACCGATGTCCACGAACGCGCCGAAGTTGGCCACGTTGGTCACCGTCCCTTCCAGCACCATGCCGGGCTGCAGATCCGAGAGGCGCTCCACCCCTTCGCGAAAGACCGCCGTCTTGAGCTCGGGACGCGGATCGCGGCCGGGCTTCTCCAGCTCGACGAGGATGTCCTGCACCGTGGGTAGGCCGAACTTCTCATCGGTGAATCGGGTGGGATCGAGGGCGCGCAGGACGTCGCACCGGCCCATGAGCGCCTTGGCGGTCAGCGCGGTGTGGCGCAGGATGCGTTCCACCACTGGGTAGGCCTCGGGATGCACGGCGGAGCCGTCCAGCGGATTGCTGCCGTCGGGGATGCGCAGAAATCCCGCCGCCTGCTGGAAGGTCCGCTCCCCCAGACGCGGGACGCGTTTGAGCTCGGCACGGCTAACGAAGGCGCCGTGCTCATCGCGGTAGCGCACCAGGTTCTCAGCGATGCTCCGGTTGAGTCCGGAGACCTGGCTCAACAGGGGCGGAGAGGCGGTGTTGACATCCACGCCCACGGCGTTGACACAGTCCTCCACCACCGTTTCCAGGGAGTGCACCAAGCGAGTCTGATTGACATCGTGCTGATACTGGCCCACGCCGATAGACTTGGGCTCGATCTTCACCAGCTCGGCCAGGGGGTCCTGCAGGCGGCGGGCGATAGACACCGCCCCGCGCAGGGACACATCCAGCTCCGGAAGCTCCTGGGAAGCGTACTCCGAGGCGGAGTAGACCGAGGCACCCGCTTCACTCACCACCACCGAGCGCAGGCCGAGCTCCGGGTGGCGCTTGCATAGGTCGCGCACCAGGCGGTCCGTCTCTCTGGAGGCGGTGCCGTTGCCGATACTCACCAGCTTGACCTGGTGGGCCGCCGCCAGTTGCGCCAACCGCGCGATGGAGGCATCCCAGCGGTTGTGGGGGACATGCGGATAGACAGTGTCCGTCGCCACCACCTTGCCGGTGGGGTCTACCACCGCCACCTTCACCCCGGTGCGCAGTCCCGGATCGAGCCCAAGGATCGGCAAGCGCCCCGCGGGCGCCGCCAGCAACAGATCCTTGAGATTGGCGGCAAAGACCCTGATGGCCTCCTCCTCGGCCGCCTCCCGCAGCCGGTTCTTCAGCTCCAGATCCAGCCGGGTGAAGAGTTTTGCCCGCCAGGCCAGGCGCACGCAGTCCATCAGCCAGGCATCCGCCGCTCGCCTCTGGTCGCGGACCCCAAAGCGGCGCGCCAACGCACCCTGGCAACTGGCGTCCTGCTCCTCGGTCAGGCCAAGCTCAAGCGCCAGCACGCCCTCGTTGCGCCCGCGTAACAGGGCCAGGGCTCGGTGCGACGGCACCGTCTTCAGGGGCTCCTGGAAGTCGAAGTAATCGGAGAACTTGAGACCCGCCTGCTCCTTGCCCTCCACCACCCGGGCGCGCAGTACCCCGCCGTCCCACACCGCCTCGCGCAGCTCACCCGCCAGCTCCGGGTCCTCGGCAAAACGCTCGAGCAGGATCTGGCGCGCCCCGTCCAAGGCGGCCTTCACGTCGCCCACCCCCTTGTCCGTATCCACGAAGGCGGCCGCCATGACCTCGGGTACCTGGGTCGGGTCACCGAGCAGCCCCTCCGCCAGCGGCTCTAGTCCCGCCTCGCGCGCGATCTGGGCCTTGGTGCGCCGCTTGGGCTTGTAGGGCAGATAGAGATCCTCCAGGCGGACCTTGCTATCAGCGGCCTCGATGGCCGCGCGCAGGGTCTCGGTCAACTTACCCTGCTCCTCAATACTGCGCAGCACCACCCCGCGCCGCTCTTCGAGCTCGCGCAGATAGCCCAGCCGATCCTCCAGCCGGCGAAGCTGGGTGTCGTCGAGGCCCTCGGTCGCCTCTTTGCGATAGCGGGCGATGAACGGGACCGTCGCCCCCTCGTCGAGCAGGCGAACGGCCGCCTCCACTTGCGCCTGGCGCACGCCAAGCTCTTCACTGATCAGTGCAACGACCTTGTTCATTTCAGGGTGGGAAACGGGTTGGTAGGAAATGAGCCGGACGCGCCGAACGCTGCCGGGTGTCTTTGCGAGCCAGAGGGTGTCAGTCAGGACAACGCGACATACATCACCGGTCCGGCGTCACAGCAACGGCCCTATGCCACCACGGACGACCGCGCCTCTGGCCGGGGAGCGATCGGATTCAGCCGAGGCTGCACTGGCGGGTTCCATACACTGCCATGATGGCCCTGAGCTCCCGGAGCACGCTGGCGCGCTCCGTGGCGGAGAGGTCGCTAACCTCGGCCACGGGGTCTTCCCGCGCGAGCGCATCGATGTCCGCCCAAACCCCGCGACATCCCTTGTCGCAGATGCGCTCGACGGCCGCATCAACCGCGGTGACAACTGACTGGTCCAAGGCTTTCTACGGCTGGGGAGAGGGTGCAAAGTATACGATTCGCGGATTCCGCTAACCACCCACACGGCGATACGCCAATGTCAGGGTCCTGCGCGGCTCAACCATTTTCCACCCCCGATCAGTCTGAAGTCCGATGCACATGACCCCCGCTGGCGAGCCCCTTGCGGTCCTGCACGACTGGCGGTCGGTGGAGCTCACTCCCGATCTAGAGCCCGGACAGCTCCACCTGTGGCGGATCGACGCCACACCCTTCGAGGCCGCCGATCACCTCGCCACGCAGCTCCCCCCCCAAGAGCGGCGCCGGGCCACGCAGTTGCGGTTGGAAGCCCACCGCCGCCGCTACCTGATCACCCAGACGGCACTGCGCAAAATTCTCGCAAGTTACTTGAGTACTCACCCAAATCAGATTGTTTTTCAACGTGGTAAACACGGGAAGCCCTATCTCGAAGGCCAGCACCCACGACTTGACTTCAACCTCTCCACCACGGACAACCTGGTGCTACTCGCCCTCGCCCGCGGCCAGGAGCTCGGCATCGACTGCGAACGGATGCGCCCGCGCAGCCAGATGGAGGCGATTGCCCAAAAGATGCTCCCAGCCGCCGAAAGTGAGGCCCTCCCGCGCCTTTCCCCGGAGGAGCGCCTGCTGCGCTTCCACCAGCTCTGGACGCGGCTGGAGGCTCAGGTGAAGGCCACCGGGCTTGGCCTCTATGTCGACCGCGACCTCAGCATCACCACAGCGCGGCACACACAGAGCTTTCTCCCCGCACCGGGTTTCGTGGCCACGCTGGCCTCCCGCGAGCCGCTGGCGCCGATCGAGTCCTGGCTTACCCTGCAGCCACCGCCCCCCAATCCTCAGCCTGCCCGGCCACCTGCAAGTCCGTCGGATTAGACCGCACCGATAAGCCTTCCCTCCGGCATAACCTGCCGGGCTCCATTGGCCATAGAGAGGGCATTGTCCACCTCCCTGCAAGCGGGTCTCCGTATCGCCCGGCTGATCAGCCGGGCGCGGATTGATACACTTAGCGGGTCGGCGCTGCGAGCCCGTCCGCCGCACACTGAAGGAGAACGCGCAATGCGCATCCGCCTCGTCACTCCGGCACCGCCGCGCTCGCGGGCGGGCAACCGGGCCACCGCCGCACGCTGGGCTGCCATCCTGCGGGACCTCGGTCACCGGGTCGATGTCTCGGTCGACTATAACGGCGAGCCGGCGGACCTGATGGTGGCTCTGCATGCCTGGCGTAGCGCCGAGGCGATCGCGGGATTCGCCCGGCAGTTTCCCGATCAACCCCTGGTGGTGGCGCTGACCGGCACCGATGCGTATCGCTTCATTCACAGCCATCCAGAGCCCACCCTGCGCTCGATCGCCCTTGCGCACCGGCTGATCGGGCTGCACGACCTGATCGCCGATACCCTGCCCGCGGAGCACCGCGCCAAGGTGCGGATCATCTATCAGTCGGCGCACCCAGTGGGGCCGCGCGCACCGCTGAAGCGGGCCTTCCGGATCTGCGTCGCCGGCCACTTGCGCGAGGAAAAGGACCCGCTGCGTCCCGCGCATGCCGTGCGCAACCTACCCGCCGGCAGCCGCATTCGCGTTGATCACTACGGTGGCGCCCACACCCCCGAATGGGCCGCAGCGGCCCAAGCGGAGATGACGCATAACCCGCGTTACCGCTGGCACGGCGAGGTCCCCCATCACCGGCTGCGGCAAGTCTATGCTCGGTCACACCTGTTGGCGCTGCCGTCGCGGATGGAGGGCGGCGCAAACGTGATCTCGGAGGCCCTGGTGGCGGGTTTGCCCGTCATCGCCTCGCGCATTGCCGGCTCCGTGGGACTGCTCGGCCCGGACTACGCCGGCTATTACCCTGTCGGGGACACCGAGGCACTGCGCGCACTGCTCCTGTGCGCCGAGTCCGACCCTACCTTCTACACCGGCCTAGAGGCCGCCTGTGCGGCGCGGCGTCCGCTGTTCGCTCCGGAGCGGGAACGCGCCGCCTGGATCTCTCTTCTCGGCGAGCTCGGCACGGATCGATGACGGGCGAGAGCCGAAGGGCAATAAAATCCAACCCCACTGCGACGGGGGTCAGGGGGAGAAGTGTATCGGCCCGCAGCTTTCGACCCGTGGGACGCCCCCAGGCAGCAGATGACAGCCACGGCGTTTGGATCGGCGAAGCACAACGAAGTCACCAGCGGCATGGTCTCAATGATGCAACCGGCGAGATAGGCGACCTGGAAGTGGGTGGGGGTAAGCCTATTGTCTACCCAGCCCCTGCGAGTTTGGAAGAGGACAGGAGCAGAGCTCGACTCCGGCCTCAGCGCAAGCCCTGTCACGCCAATTGATGCCTTCAGACCGATCAGAGACACCGCCTCGATACGCTCCGCGAGCGCGAATGCCGTCGCACCCAGAATAGATATGGCTTTGACGCGTTGGTTCGGGTCCGACTTGAGGCGAATTCGGTCAGGTGTGTCGCTGCGGACAGGAGACCGGCATGCGCTTGGCGAGCATGCGCAGCAACCACCCGATAGCGGCGGCGGCGAGCAGGTGCTTGAGTGTGTGTCCGCTCAGGACCTCGCCGGTCAACGCAAAGATCTGCTGGTCGAAGTGCTCCCCGAGCTTCGCCAAGCCGTAGAGCAACAGGGCGACGCCAAAGTCCGATCCGCGGGTGTAACGCGGCGGAAACAGCGCCATCCCGAGCAGAACAATGAGCATCGAGCCAAACTGGACGGCGCCGTAGGGATTGAGGTTTTCGACACCTTGGGCTGCACTCCAGCGCCAATACCAGACGCTCCAGATGCCGAGCATCACCAGGGGCCCGATTAGCCAGCGACCCGCCGTCACGCTGACGCGCTCGCTCACCACCGCCGCGACAAGCCCCATGAAACCGATGGCCATGGGCAAGCGGTCCCACGCCAGTCGTGGGCTATCGGGGTTGAGATGGTAGTACCCGGAGCCGCAGCAGGTGAGCGCGGTGCCCAGGAATACCACACCCCAGGCCCAGCGCTGCCCCAAATCGAGAAAGGCTTCACGGCCTGACGCCTGCGTACCGCGCACGACGAGTACCAACCCCAGCGCGCCGCCCACCAGAAACGCTAGGTTGGATGCGACGTCGAGGGCATTGGGAATGCCGAGCAGATCCCTGCGGTCGGCGAACTGGTGATACGCCTCGGGCTGTGCGAAGGGGGGGACGAGCCAGGCTGCCAGCGCGATTATTGCGGTAACTGCCCACAGAATGGCGATGCGGGCCACGCGGCTCCGGAGGCCCGTGTGAGCCGGTCGATAGAGGGTCTGGGTGCGCGCGCTGGGGAACAAGGGCAGCTTTGAAGGGGAAGCTCTCACCATAGCTTCCTTGACCCACCCTACCCCGGTCAAGGCCGAGACTCTCGTCCGGCCCTGCGTGAGTGCTCAATTCCGGTCCGACCCAAGCGTGCTCCGCGGACACACCGCGTGCTCGTTGTGCTTAGCGGACGCCTGCACCGGCGTCTGGGAGGTAGGATTGGTGCCGCACGCCTCCTCGTCGGAGGCCCTTCTGGCCTCGCCCCAGATCGGCACCACCGGATGGCGCGCCTCGTTGCGGGTGATCCTGTCATAGGCGGCGGCGACTTGGCCCGCCCCAGCAGCTACCGATTGGGATACCCTAGTCGCACGAGTGCGGCGCCGGTGGGTGAAATGCCGGGCAGGGGTTAGTCGGAGTGCGCATGGAGTTGACACTGAAGGGGTGGCGCACCTGGGGCGGTCTCACCCTGGGGTTGGGCGTACTGGCGGCCCTCGTCTTTACCGGCTTGAATTACAGTTTCAACATGCCAGACAAGTCCCACTCCGGTCCCCTTCCACCGCTTAGCGCGGAAGAAACACGCATCCGCGAGCGCCTCGCCACCCATGTCGAGATCCTGGCGGGCCGCATCGGCGAGCGAAACCTCTGGCGCTATCCCGCGCTGCTCGCGGCCGCGGACTACATCGAGGAGCAGTTCGCGGCACTCGGCTACCAGGCGATGGACGAGCCGTTCGAGAGCCGCGGCCGGCGGGTGCGCAACCTCATCGCCGAGAAGCCGGGCACATCCAGGCCGCAGGAGATCCTGCTGGTGGGGGCCCACTACGACTCGGTGCGGGGAAGCCCGGGGGCCAACGACAACGGCTCGGGGGTGGCGGCACTGCTAGAGCTCGGACGCCTGCTGGCCGGGAAGGCACTCCCGCGCACCCTGCGCTTGGTCGCCTTCGTCAACGAGGAGTCTCCCTTCTTCTACTCCCCGGAGATGGGAAGCCTGGTGCATGCCCGAGGCGCCCGCGCGCGGGCCGAGGACATACAGGCCATGATTTCGCTCGAGACCATCGGGTATTACGCGGATGCTCCGGGTAGCCAGCACTACCCCTTCCCACTGAGCGCCTTCTATCCGGACAAAGCCAACTTCATCGGCTTCGTCGGGAACCTCGGCTCCCGCAAGCTGGTCCGCAGTGCCCTGCGTACCTTCCGGCATTCGACGGCCTTCCCCGCCGAGGGTGCGGCCGTCCCCGCCTGGGTGACGGGTGTGGGGTGGTCGGACCACTGGTCCTTCTGGCAGGCGGGGTACCGCGCGATCATGGTGACCGATACCGCCTTCTTCCGCTATGCCCACTACCACACCGAGCGCGATACCCCGGAGAAGGTGGACTACGCGCGCACGTCGCGGGTGGTGGCGGGGCTCGCGCGGGTGATCACTGAGCTGGCCGCGGAGCCGAACGCGCCGTGACGCCTGAGGAGGTTGCGCGGGTCTTTGGTCAGGGAAGTGGGCATGGCGATGTCCTTGCCGGGGTTGGGCTGGCCGTTTGCGGCGAGGGCTCCGCTCCTACAGATCAAGCGGCGCGCGGGGCGATCTGCTCCAGGGAGTCGCCCACGGCCTGTGCTGCAGTCTTCAGGTCGTAGGCGGTCTGAAGATCCATCCAGAGCTCCGGGCGGGTGCCGAAATAGCGAGAGAGCCGCAGTGCGGTGTCCGGGGTAATGGCGCGACGCCCGCGCACGATCTCGTTGATGCGCGGCGCGGGGACCTTGAGCTCAATGGCCAAGGCGTGGGCCGTAAGGCCGAGTGGGGCAAGGAGCTCCTCGCGCAGGATCTCTCCAGGATGGATCGGACGCATCTTGTTCATGGTTGTCACATGCCCTGAACGGTTCGTGGTGAATAGTGTGCCGGTGTCGTTTCAGTGGTAATCGAGAATCTCGGCGTCGTAGGCATTTCCGTCCTCGAAGCGAAAGCACAGGCGCCATTGATCGTTGATCCGGATGCTCCAGGTTCCCTGCCGATCGCCTCTCAGGGGCTCCAGCCGGTTCCCTGGCGGCACCCGCAAATCCTCTATGCGACGGGCGATATCGAGCATCTGGAGCTTTCGCTCGGCTGCGGCCTGGATGGCACGGAGCGTTTGACCGGCCGGCCCTGGTACAGCGTCTCGGTGTCCTTGCAGCGAAACGACCGGATCATTCGTCAAGCGTATAACCCGATACGTTAAATGGCAATCCGGGTCCGGGACCGTCCCGCGGCCTGCCCCTCCGCTTCACAGAATCACCGGCCCGGACGCGGCCTGAGTTCGGTCGGAGCAGCGGCGCTGGCTATAGGGCATGAGCGCCGGGAGCGGCGGCCGAGGTGCGGGGCGTTGCCCCGCCGCTGGAAGTCCTTCCGGTTTGGCGCTCCAATTTGGAATTGCTGCCCCCGAGCGAGCCGCGAGACCCCATCGCGGCGACGACGCCGCTCCCACGAACGAAGCCCTCCTCGAAAATCTGAGTCATGTGTGACGCTGGGGGTCGCTCAAGGAGCCCTAGAACCGCAAGCAACCTCGATCACGTTGAACGGGCAAAACGGCACGGTTGCAGAAACTGATCCCCGCAACCACCTATAGCGTAACGATGAGCAACCGGATGCGCTTGCCCACGATGACGACTACGCCGCTACGCGCCCCGAGCATCGACCCCGGCGAGGTGGCCTACTTCGAGAAGCTGGCCCATCGCTGGTGGGATACCGACGGCCCGTTCTGGCCCCTGCACCGGCTCAACGCATTCCGTATCGGCTACGTTCGCGAGCACCTCAGCCATGCCTTCGGAACCGATCCAGCCGCCGAGCGTCCCCTGGAGGGTCTGCGGTTGCTGGACATCGGCTGTGGCGGCGGGATCCTGAGCGAGTCCCTGGCTCGCCTCGGCGCGCACGTCACGGGTGTCGAGGTTACGGCAAACAATATCCGGGTCGCCGAGATTCACGCGCAGCGGAGCGGTCTGGACCTGGACTATCGGCTGGCCACCGCCGAGGCGCTGGCGGCCAACGGGGAACAATTCGACGCTGTGCTCAACATGGAGGTGGTGGAGCATGTGGAAGACCCGCCGGAGTTCCTATCGACCTGCGGCAGGCTGGTCCGACCGGGCGGTGTCATGGTGGTGGCAACCATCAACCGTACCTTGGCGGCGCTCGTCATCGCCATCTTCGGTGCGGAATACCTGCTGGGCTGGCTGCCGAAGGGCACGCACCACTGGCGGAAACTCGTGAAGCCGGCCGAAGTCACCGCGGGTCTGGGCGACCCATTCCACCTCCTACACCGCACCGGCGTGCGCATCAACCCGTTCGACCGCAGCTTCCACTACACCGGCTACACGGGAGTCAACTACATGCTGCTTCTACGGAAGGGCTCGGTGTGAGCCCATGTCATCTCGGCGCTTTCCAGCGCGGCGGCTCGTGGCGATTCTGGGTGCCCTCATGGTGAGCGCCTCGGCGGCCGATACCCTGCTGATTGACGACTTCGCGGTTGCGGGCGAGCCCTCCCGTCTCGGCACCCATTGGCGCCTGGTGACCGATGGGGTCATGGGGGGAGTCTCCGCCGGAGGACTGTCCTTGGGGCAGATCGATGGGCGCCGCGCCCTGTGCCTGCGGGGCGAAGTGCGCCTGGAGAACAACGGCGGCTTCGTCCAGGCCGCCCTGGATCTGGCTCCGGAGGGAGACCTCGATGCCAGCGCCTATAGCGGCATCCGCCTCCTTGTCCGCGGCAACGGTGAGTCCTACAACCTGCATCTGAAGACCGCGGACCTGCGCCTGCCCTGGCAGTCGTACCGCAGCAGCTTCCAAACCGGTCCCGAATGGCGGGAGATCCGGCTGCCCTTTGACGGCCTCGAGCCCCATCGCATCGGTGTGCCCCTCGATACCGGACACCTGCGCAGCCTCGGACTGGTCGCCATCGGCCGCGCCTTCGCCGCCGAGCTTTGCGTGGCCGAGGTCGGCCTGTACTGAGACCACCGCTGGGCGGCATCCCTTGTCCCAGCAATATTGGCGATGAACATCCATAGTGGCTCGGAATTGGCTGACACCGTCGGCTCGGTCCTACGCCCGGCGGTGCTGGGCGATCTCGATCGGATCAACGCCCTCATCGGCCGGGCGGTGATGACCTGGGCCCTGCCGGAGCGGGTGAAACGCCTGGCCCTGCCCAGCTATCGCTACCACGGGCAGGACCTGGAACACCTACGCCTCCTGGTGGTCGAGGAAGACACTGCCGCCGTGGTCGGGGTCGCCGCCTGGGAGCCGGCGGAAGCACGGGACTGCCCGCAGGGGCGGCGCGGGCTCCTGCTGCATGGGCTCTATGTCGATCCCGACCGTCAGGGGCTGGGTCTGGGCTCCCGCCTGCTGGCCGCCGCCGCCAGCGCTGCCCGAGATCAGCGCTACGACGGCCTTCTGGTCAAGGCCCAGGCCGATGCCCGGGGATTCTTCCGGGCACGGGGACTGAAGCCGCTCGCCTGCGAGGACCCAGACAGGGACTACCCGAACCGCTTCTGGATGGACCTGGCCAGCGGTCCGCGCCCCTGACCATCGGACGACAGGGTCTGTTGTGGGGGGACACCAGCGACGCCCGAGCGGGACAACCGACAGGGCCGCCTGGCCGCTGGTCGCCAAGAGGCCATCGTTAGCCAAACAGCCTGCAGCGCGCCGCTTCGGTGATGGCGGACTCGGCCGGGTGCTTAATTCGGCGCTCGGCGGAGATGGCGTAGAAGCGCTCCTTGACCTCCTCGGTCAACCGTTCCGGCTGGAACGTCAATTCGGCTTTCGCATCGGCGGTCTGCTCGGCGACAGCTTCATCGACGGCCGCTGCCTGTGGCTCGACTTCCCCCGCATGCGCATCGCCATCACCGGCCCCGACCCGGCCTGAGCACAGTCCGAGCAGCGGCGCTGGTTTGCACGTTCTGGGCGGCGCGAGTGCAGAGCCGATGAGGTGCACACCGCATGCCGGGATACGCCGCATCCCGCTGCGCATCAATGCGGCCGCCAGAGTCAAGAGAGATTCCCGACAGGGATAGCGGAACGGCTTGGGCTGCTGAGACCCCGGCTAGCTGGCCTGCTGG
>Ga0208980_10000398_pt1 | contig 24114 bp, 14 predicted proteins | sample WetSurMetagenome_3_FD_187993 | JGI IMG/M metagenome (GOLD analysis project Ga0208980, IMG submission 187993) | Wetland microbial communities from Twitchell Island in the Sacramento Delta, sample from surface sediment Aug2011 Site A1 Bulk (version 2) | ecosystem: Environmental > Aquatic > Marine... | reverse complement strand
ACTTGACGAGGATGAGATACTCTGTGCTTAATAAGGATTATCATCCGGATGTACTTCAGAGGTGGATTAATGAAGGATGTATGGATGAAATAAAACGGAGGCTTGGTTATAGGTTTGAACTACTTCAGGCAACAATTTCGGATAGTATAAAACCTACAGGAACATTTAATCTAGATTTCCAGATTTCAAATAGAGGATTTGCCAGTCCATTTAATCAAAGAAGTCTTGAAATAATTTTAAGAAATTCTACAAGTGGTCAAAGATACAGGTTGGTAACAGAAGTTGATCCAAGATTCTGGATGGCTGGAGATACAATGTTTGTAAATATAGCCGGAGGTATTCCAGAGAATATGATTGAAGGTAACTATGATGCTTTTCTTTTCTTGGCAGATCCCGAATACAGGCTTCACGACAGACCTGATTATGCGATCAGATTGGCTAATGATAATTTGTGGGAAGATTCCACTGGATATAATTCACTAAATCATCAGATAAAAATTACTGTAAATGCAACCGGACAATCATATACTGGTACAAACTATTTTGAATTGTTCAATGGTGTATCGGATGTTGAACATGAAGAACAAGCAATTCCTGCTCAATATACTATTGACGTGTATCCAAATCCATTTAATGGAACCACAATCATCGAATTTAATATCAGACCACAGGATATTGTTGAAGCACAGATATTTGATGTAACAGGTCGGCTAATAAAAACTTTTGAATCTTTCGAATACGGTAGCAATAAAATAATGTGGAATACTAATAGAAATAAAACCGGAGAATTAAGCAGCGGTGTGTATTTCTTCATTATTCGAACAAAAGAAAATTTATACTCTAAAAAGCTGTTATTACTTAAATAATATTTCATTCATCAATTAAAAAGGAGATAGTTATGAAAAGAGTCTTCACATTGCTGTTCTTCATTTTTCTGCTTGGATCAGTGTCAGCTCAGATAGTTATCGATGGTGACATGTTAGATTGGGCAGGAATAGACCCGCTTGATACTGGTTTGCCAGCAGAAAGTTACGGCGAAGTTACGGATCCGCAATACTCAGATTTTAATGTTCGTCACATTTATATCACCCATGACTCTATAAATGTTTATGGAAGAATTGATCTCGATCCCACAGCGAATTTCAATAACTTCTATAATTATACAAATCCTCCAGTCTTCGAAATGTATTTTGATACTGAGATCGGTGATACCTCAGGATTTGATTGGGGTTGGTGGAACAATGCATATAAATATTATATAAATATAGCTCCAACTTTGCATCCTGATTCACTAAACAAATATGTTGAGTTATATATATATACCGGCGGTAGAATTCCAACATATCTCCCCGGTGAATTTGTTTTACTAGCAACTCCTCCAATGGCTATTAATAATGACAATAATCAATTAGAATTTTCTGTACCTCGTGAAATGATAAATTTCGGAAGTGAATTCAGACCATGGGTTTATTCAGTTGCTGATTTTCAGTGGGCTACCGGGGCTTCACAATTACCAGTAGAAGGTGGAGTTTCAATGTTAAAATATGATTTCTGGTATGGTGGTTCGGTTTATGAACATCAAGGAACTCAAATCGTATCAGATATTACTATAGATGGCGATTTACTTGATTGGGTTTCTGCAGGAATCCAACCAGCTGATGTTAACGAATGCGCTGAAGAACTGGGTGATATGATAACGGGTCCGGAATTCGATATGAAAGATATTTATTTTACAAGCGATTCAACCTACATGTATGTCAGAATAGATATTAATCCTGCAGCTACGTTTGCCGGAATGTATAATAACTATACTAATCCCCCAGTATTTCAATTATTCTTTGAAGTTAACTGGGGAGATACAACTGGTTTAGGTTATGGTGGTTTCTGGAGATTACCAGTTGATTATATGGTAGATCTAAGTGCTGCATTGCATCCGGATTCTACTGGCACTCAAGTTCCAATATATGATTACATAGCTGATTGGGCAGGCGCTTTTGAAGAATTCGAGGCTATGCCTGGTGTGTTTGCTTCATTTGCTAAGAACACTGAAGATAATGTTGTTGAAATTGCGATTCCACGTACACCGATTAATGCGGGTACCGATATTAGACCATGGTTATATGTTGTTGGTGATCAAATTTGGGAGAACGAAGAGTATGTTCCAAATCCAATTATTGATGGTTTTGCTGAGTATTATTCAATCGATTATAATTTCAGATCAGGTTCATCCGTACATAGGCTTGGTGACATGTCTGTAGTCTCGGTGGATGATGAAGGCAATAACACACCAGCAGACGGTTTTGGTTTGGTTTCCAATTTCCCGAATCCATTTAATCCAACCACCACTATTGAATTTACACTTCCTGAAAGAACAACTATTAAAGTTGAAGTCTTCGATATCTTAGGACGTAAAGTATCAACTTTAATAAGTAATCAAGAACTCAATGCAGGACAGCAAAGATTAGTATGGAATGGTAAGAGCGATAGCGGAGTTCAAATGGTTAGTGGAACATATATTTATAGAATTAGTTCTGATAATTACACGATCAGTAATAAAATGATGTTAGTTAAATAAATATTCTCAGCAGGCATAACCAGTTTATGCCTGCTTTTTTTATAAAATTAATGGTGAAGAAAAATGATTAGGATCATTATTAATTTACTTGGGATTGCCATTCTAACATTGCTAGTTAGTTCTTGTATCCCTGATAGAATGCCTACAGCTCCCGAAGAAATTGAACGTCCGGTTTTTGCACAAATAGAATTCGAAGCAAATAATTTAGTCTTTCCACTGGATCATCAAATAAAATTTTATTTTAATGAAGCGATGGACTTAAACAGCTTTCCAGCTAATGTTATTGTTGAAAGTGTAAGCGGTAAAATTGATGGTGCTTTCTCTTATGGCGAATCGGATACAATTGTAGTTTACACTCCGCTAAGCAGTTACAATCCAGCTGAATATTATACAGTGTCATTAAAAGGCGGAGTAAGAGATACACACGGAAACTCAATGATTTCACCTAATGACGAAGATATACCCATCACAAGCTGGTTCTTCACAAGTGGAGAATATTCTGACAACGGTTTTCCTTTTGCATTTATCAGAGATAAGTCTAATAGGAATATGATCTACAAAGTTGGTGACCTCAATATTTTTCTTGATAGCCTTATGCTCCCGGCTCCAGAAGATTATCAAACCTCAGCTCTGGAGGTTGAAAAAAATTCTGATAAACTTTTTATCGTAAATTTAAAATTAACAGATGGCCTTGTGACTGTAGTTGATCCTGCTACATTTTCGATACTGAAAGAAATTACAGTTGGATTAGGCCCAACGAATATAGAATTCAGCAATGATAAAGGCTATGTTACAAATTCTTCTGCAAAATCGTTTTCAGTTATTGATTTAATCTCTTTAACAACCGAAACGACTTTTATTTTTCCTGATGACTTCAGACCCAAGGATGTATCCTACAGTGCGGTAACCAACAAACTTTACTTTTACAATACAGTTAATTCTGATTTAAAGATTGTGCATGCAAATGATTTCAATGATGCACATATAATTCCATCGGGTTTAACTACCAAGCCGACAGATATTGAGATCACCAAAAATGGAAGATATATATTCATACTTGGGACCAACTCAAGTGTAATTTCAGTTTTAAATGTCGAAAGTGAAACATCATCTGTTATTGATTTTGGTTATCAATATTTAACCGATGGTACTATGGGGAACAATTTTTATTATGTTGCCTACTATAGAGGTACCGGTGGGAATGATGTAGGAGGAATTTTAAAGATTGATAATAATACAAATTCAATAACTGGCCAACTTGAATGGGGGTATCAGGTTGATCAGTTAAAACTAACTGCAGCCGAAGAGCTTCTTTATGCAGTAACTCCTGTTGATTCAACTGTTCAGGTAATTGAGACTAAGACGATGAATCGAATTACTAGTACAAAAGTTAATGGGAGTCTGAAGTATCTGGCAATAACAAATAATAACTATTGATAGCATTTAAACTATTGGTTATAACATGAAAAAATACATTTTAATTTTTTGTATTCATCTCCTCTTCTTGTCAGTCCAGGTTGCAGCGCAGAGTGGCGGTAAGATAGTTGGAGTAGTAACTGATGCGGACAATGGTCAGCCATTAATTGGGTGTAGCATCTTCATAGAAAATTTAATGCTAGGTGATGCAACCGATAGTGATGGCAACTACTTAATACTTAATATACCTTCAGGAACACATACAGTTAAAGCACAAATGGTAGGCTACAATACTCAGGTGGTTGAAGGTGTTAAAGTATCATCCGGATTAACTATTAATTTGAATTTTGAGTTAGCTTCAGAAACAATTGAGATGCAGGAAGTTACAGTAACGTCGTATAAAATTCCGCCTGTTCAAAAAGACTTAACAAGTAAGCTGCAGGGAAGAACAAGTGAAGAAATTTCACAAATACCAATAACAACGGTTAAAGATGTTCTCGTTCAACAGGCTGGTGTGACAAGACAAATATTAACACGAGATGTTTCAAGCTTGCCTGTATTTGGCCAGTTTGCTACAGTCCCCACTGATGGTTTGCATTTTAGAGGAGGAAGGGAAAATGAAGCAGCTTACTTGCTTGATGGAATTAATGTAGGAGATGCACTTTGGGGAGACTTTAATGTTGACCAGATGGGTGAGCTATCTATCAGTTCAATGGAAACATTCACTGGAACCTTTGCTCCTCAATATGGTGAAGCTATGTCAGGTATTGTAAAAATTTCAAGCTTAAGTGAAATGTCAACTACACCGAAGTTTGCTTTAAAATCTTTTACGGATCAGTTAGGCTCTGATGCTATTTCAGACAATACTTACGGCGTAGAATTCGTTCTTTCTTCGGCATTACCATTCTATAGCAATCTTGGTTTTGTATTTTCACATCGTACATACAGTACCGACGGTTATATATATGGTTACATTTATCCCGAATATGTTAATAGTGAAGGTACAGATAAAAGCGGAACACCAGTCGAAGTACCAATGCAGTTCAATGATACCGAATTTAACTTCGGTAAATTGGTCTGGCAGGCTCTACCAAATCTTAAATTTAGTCTTGGCGGTTTTATCTCCAAAGCAAACAGGGGTGTTTACAATCATTACTTTAAATACAATCCGTATGGAACTCCACCCGTTCGATTGGATGATAATTTAGGCTACGTAAAAGTTAATTATTTAATTAATGAAAGAAGTTATTTAGAATTATCTGTTGCTAACTATGAAAGAGGATTTAAATCTAGTGTGTATGATGATCTTTCTCTTTATGGAGTTGTTCCCCAAAATGGTACCGCAGAATTTTCTATTGTTGGAGAAGATTGGGTGTTCTTCGATACATATTTCAATAGAAGAGAAGCGAATGTTGACTATGTGTGGCAAATAAATAAAATTCATAACCTCTCTATTGGTTCAACCCTTCAATTACTCAAGACAGATTATGTCAGGAGAAATCCCGATGGTGGTGAAGCATTGGAGCAGTATTCGTACGAACCTTATCAAATTGATGGGTACGTAAATGAAAAAATGGAATTCGAAGATATGGGTATGATCATTAACCTCGGTGCAAGGTTTGATTACATAAATACAAATAGAAAAGTACTCGTTGATATCACACAAAATTCTGATCCAAACGCACCAATGGAAGATGCTAAAGCAGAATTCTATATTACACCAAGACTCGGCATAAGTTTTCCAATAGCAGACAGAGCTGCTGTAAGGTTTGGTTATGGAGGTTACTATCAATATCCGAATTACTATAAAGTATTTCAGGGTACATACTATGTAGAAGCAACAGGTGAGTACAGACCTAATCCGCAACTGGAAAATACACCAATCGCATCTTCGATGATCGAACCGGAAAAAACGGTTAATTACGAATTTGGACTTCAGACAATGTTAGGTGACTTCGTCTCTCTTGACGTAACTGCATTTTACAGAAAAACAAATAACCTGATAGGTATTATACTAAATGAAACAACTGAAGGTAAAAGATTCCAGGAGATGGGTAACATTGATTATGCAACAGTAAAGGGAATTGAATTCTCATTGAAGAAACATTTTTCAAATAATTTTTCAGCATTTTTTAATTACACATTATCAAATACTCTCGTCAGCACTTCTATACTATTTGAAAGACCAACAGATGAATCAAGAACATTTCCTGCAAACTGGGATCAGCCTCATGTCTTTCAGGGTAATATTCATTTCGAAATGAACAATGGTTTTGGATTTTCTTTGTATGGTAGTATTTCATCAGGATTTCCGTACACAAGATCTTCCTTTGATCCGAACGGTGAACGTTCACCATCAATTCATCAACTGGATTTGAATTTATTTAAAAACTTTGACTTCTTCGGATTTAAACAGCAGCTGTTTGTTCAGATAACAAATCTCACTAATGACAGAAATGTTTGGTGGGTTTATGCCGATTCCGGTGTTGCAGGACAGGATGCGAATGAAGCGACCTCTTATGATTATACAAATAATCCAAGTATGTATGGACCGGGAAGAACAATACGGCTTGGTATAAAATTGTGGAATTAATCTTATGATTTATAAAATAAAGTTAGCATTTATTTACTCAGTAATATTAATAGTTTTGTTATGTGCTTTATTAATTAGAGCGCAGCAAAATAATCCAATGGATAATACTAGGTGGAACAAACTCGATGTTAATAAAGTAGCCACAATATTCAATAATGCGGGGATGTTATGTGATGGGAATAATCAAAATGCAAATAATGCGAGATCGCCATCATTTGAATATCCGCAAGGCAGCAGCAAAGAATATGGAACTTGTGTTGCCGTTGTTGTTGGTGCACCGTTTCCACAAAATCCTGCTGTAGTTGGAGGAGTCAATCCTGAAAATTTTCCTTATCTTGATGGAACAATGGATGAGGGACCCGCTGATTTTTGGAACGAAGAACATTTTGCTCCATATCCTGAATTTGTGAATCCAACTAAAGCTTGTATAAGTACTGATCCAACTTCATGGCCTCAAACCTGGCCTGCTTCATTACCTAACTACTATCCGGTTGATGGAATGTCAGGTGAAATAATAACTAATGATAATCTTCCAATAGTACCCATTCTGATTGATCCTGAAACTGGCTGGCCCGGTGCAGGACCGGACGGAAAAACCATTGCTGATCAGGAATCTTTCAGCTATATGTTTGGTTGGGGTGGAACAGATCAGATCGGTTCTGGCAGTAGTGAAACTCGATGGCTTCGTACTCAGCTGATGATGAGAAGTATGGCATGGGAAGGTTCATTATACGAAAGTTTTATTGTCTGGGTTTTCATTGTGCGTAATCCTACTGATCAACCAATTGTTGATATGTCGGTAGGTGTGCACGCAGACTTAAGTTTCTTTCCTTCCTTCATTCAAGGAATTGGTCAGGATGACGATCGGCATTATTATGATCCAAATCTTCAACTTGCGTATGCATGGGATGACAATGGCTATGAAGAAAATCCGGTCGGTGGCGGTACACTTACTGCAGAAGAAATTGGGTGGGGAGGAGTTGTAATTCTGAATATGCCCGGCGGTGCTGGTAAGGTCAAAACTTATGATGCTGCACATTTTTGGGAGGGACAAACAACTCCTTCTGGAAGTGGAGGAAATCCAGAAATGTATTATGAATGGAATTTATTAAACGAAGATGATCCACATGATAGTGATGGTGACTTTATCGATGATGATTTTAACCGAAATGGAATTCCTGATGTGCTGGAAGGTGGCCCCGGTTATTATGTTGGAACAGGTGCTGACGGATTACAGGTACTCGGATCCGAAAAATTTACACTTGAACCTGGTGAGGTAGATACATTAATTTTTGCAACTGTATTTGGTGCAACCGAACAGGAAATTAAAACTAATTCACAGCGGGCAATTTCCATTTATGAAAATGACTGGAAACCATTAAAAGCACCTCCACCACCGATAGTTGAATCATTCATTGATGACAGAGAAGTTACTCTCGTGTGGGGAACGGATAGTGAATATGATCCAAAGTTTGAAGGATATAAAGTTTATCGTTCTCAGGATAACGGTCAAACCTGGGGAACGGAAAGTTTCACTGACTTTCAGGGTGGGACACATTACATTCCACTTGCACAATATGATCTGGAAAATGGGTTGAAGGGTTATTATCAATCTTTGCCTGAATACGCCTGGTTCTATCTCGGTGATGATAAATGGAATGATCTACGTTTTGTTGTCAGTGGTGATTCTATACCGGGCTTTGATCTGGGTGATGAGAAACTGAGCTACTTTGAAGACGGCGATACAGTAAATGTTTTTGTTGACAGGACTGTACTTAACGGAGTAGAGTATAGATACTATGTAGCTGCTTATGATTCCGGGAATGGCATTGTCGGACCACTAGAAAATTCAGCAGCATCGCAGCCAAATGAGTATAATAATACAGTAAGTGTTCGTCCGGAGCTTCCAACCGCAGTAGATAATTTGGAAGAGGTTCGCGTAGTTCCAAATCCATATATCATTTCTGCAATATGGGAAACCAGCTGGAATGAACACGCACTTCAATTTACAGGACTTTCACAGCAAGCGACAATAAAGATATTTAATTCCAATGGTGACTTAGTTAAAACTCTAACTAAAGATAGTGATACAAGCATTATGGAATGGGATCTTAAAAATGAGTACGATCAACTTTGTGCCCCTGGTGTTTACTTTTATGTTATCACTTCACCAATTGGTTCAACAACAGGAAAATTTTTTGTAATTCTTTAACAGGAATAAACTATGAAATATTTTTTAATCAACTGGAATTTTCTGAGAGTATGTTTGGTAATTTTCTTCACATTGATCACACAACTGGATCAAAGATTATTTGCTCAGCAAGATGTTGATTACTCTGGTACGTCAGCGGCGAATTTTTTGAAGATCGGTGTCGGTTCCAGGCCGATGGCAATGGGTGATGCTGCGATTGCTACTGTAAATTCTCCGGAAGCACTATTCTGGAATGTTGCTGCATTGACCAGAATTAATGAAGAGTTTTCGCTTTCAGTTTCAACAATGGATTGGTTGGTTGAAACACGAAACTCATATGTTGCTGCGGCATATAAAGTAGATGGAGTGGGATCATTCGGAATGGATTTACAATTTCTTGATTACGGACAAATTGAAGAGACAACTGTTTACGATCAAGACGGAACTGGACGATTCCTGTCAGCAAGCGATTTGGCAATTGGGGTAGGGTATGCAAGAGAATTAACAGACAGGTTTTCATTTGGGATTAAAATTAAATATGTAAATCAAACAATAGCAGATGCCACAGCTAATGCTTTTGCGATCGATTTAGGTGCGGTCTTCCTGACTTCATTTTTTGATAACAAAGTAAGATTCGCTGCTGCCTTATCAAACTTCGGAACAAAAATGCAATTTACAGGAGAAGATTTATCAGTTACATATACCGTTCCCGGCAATCCAGGAAATAAACAAGTACCTGCTGAGCTGTCAACGCTACAATGGGACATACCATTATTGTTAAGATTTGGTATATCTGATATTATTATAGAAAATGAAAGCGTTTCGTGGGTTGTTGCATATGATCTTCTGGACAGCAGAGATTATAAAGTCAGGCACAATGTTGGTACCGAAGTTGGTTTATATCAGATATTTTACCTGCGGGGAGGATATAAATTTAATTATGATGAAGTAAGCTATACTGTTGGATTTGGTTTGGACTTTAAAAATATTGTTGATTACAAATTGAAACTCGATTACCTATTCCTGGACTACGGAGATTTCGGATCACTAAATCAATTCTCAATTCAATTTAATCTATAGTTAATAAAAAAGGTCTTGAAATGAAAAAAGTATTATTGGCTATAGTGACTCTTTCAGGCTTTGTCTTTGCACAAGAAAATCCAATGGTTAATCAACGCTGGAATATTTTTAATATCAACAAAGTAAGAACCGAATTCAATAATACCGGGATGTTATGCAATGGTAATCAGCAAACCCGTGCTCTTGCGAGAGAGCCATCATTTGAATATCCGGCTGGCAGCGGTATTAGCTGGGGAACTTGCGTTGGAGTTGCACTGGGTGCACCATTAACGCAAGATCCTGGTGTTATCGGAGGATATCCGAACCCTGCAAATGATCCAACTGCATTTTGTGATGCAACAATCGACGAAGGGCCAGCGGCATTTTGGGATGAAGAACATTTTTATCCATATTCACAATTTGTCAATTCTGATTTTGCTATCCTTAGTAATGATATTACAACCTGGCCAAACCCATGGCCAAATGTATATCCTGTTCTGAACGATCCAATCGAATTTGATTCTCTTACCGGATGGCCGGGTTTTGGCATAAACGGAAAACAGCTCGCAGATCAGGAAACTTTTTCAGTTGTTGAAGCTTGGGGAGGCACTGATCAATTAACATCCAGCAATCCTTATCCGAATTTTTTAAAAACACAAATGATAGTAAGAGGAATGGCTTGGGAAGGAACATTGTACGAAGATTTTATTGTTTGGGTGTATATCTTTAGAAATATTGGTACAGCTCCAATAACCGATTTGCGGGCAGCAATTCATGCAGATTTCAGTTTCATTCCACAATTTTATTCGGGTATTGGATTTGATGATGACCGACACTTTTACGATCCAGATCTCCAACTGGCATATGGTACGGATGATAATGGATATGAGGAATCACCGCTCGGCGGAATTATTCCAACTGACCAAATTGCCTGGTCTGGTGTAGTTGTTTTGCAAATGCCTGGTGTTTCAAAAAAAGTTAAAACCTACGATGCATTTCATTTCTGGATGGCTGCTACAACACCTTCAGGAAATGGTGCCAGACCAGATTGGTATTATGATTTTAACATCAGAAATGAAAACGATCCTGAAGATAGTGACGATGATGGTATTGATGATGACTTTGATCATAATGGAATCCCCGATGCAACGGAAGGTGGTCAGGGCTACTATCTTGGTTTAGGTGCTGACGGTTTACAAACTCTTGGCTCCGAACCATTCAATCTAAATCCGGGTGAGAGTGACACACTAATTTTTGCGACAGTTTTTGGTACAAGTGACAAGGATATTAAAACCAATTCGCAACGTGCATTAACTTTATTTGAAAATAATTGGAAAGTAATTGAAGCTCCAACGGCACCAGTTGCAGAAGTCTTTACCGGTAACCGAAGAGTTCAGTTGATTTGGGGTACTCGGAGTGAATGGGACTCAGATTTTGAAGGCTATAAAATTTATCGTTCAGAAGATGGGGGAGTTACTTGGGGAGATAAAACGTTCAAAGATTTTGAAGGCGGAATTCATTACATACCTTTGGAACAATATGATCTTGAAAATGGAATAAAAGGTAATTATAGAACTATTCCGCAATATGCTTGGTTCGATCTTGGTAGCGATAATTGGACTCAATTAAGGCAAGTCGTTGAAGTAGATACGTTTGATTATTTCGATGTGGGCGATACAATAAATATATTTTTTGATAACGATGTCATTAACGGACTGAAATACAGATACTATGTTGCAGCTTATGATAGTGGGAATGGAATTATTGGACCACTCGAAAATAATTACAGTAATACTCCGAACGATATGAACAACACAGTTGAAGTTATCCCACAAGCACCCGTTGCAACAGAAAATTTAGACAATGTAACTGTCGTACCGAATCCATATAGAGTTGCTGAGGTATGGGAAAGTGGATTATCTGATCATCAAATTCAATTTACTAATTTACCTGCTGAAGCAACCATTAAAATCTTTAATGCTTCCGGAGAATTAGTAAGAACGATTGATCATACTTCTTCAAATAACGATGCACCAAGTATTGCAAAATGGGATTTGAAGAATAAATACAACCAGCTTGTTGCAGGCGGAGTTTACTTTTACTACATAACATCAAACATCGGAACTAAAACTGGAAAGTTTTTTGTAATTCTATAATTCTTAAATCGAATCATAAAATGAAAATAAAATTATTTTTAAGCTTGACGTTATTGGCTTATTTCATTTGTGCATGTAATAAACCAAATCTTGAAAGTGACATTCTCAGTTTTCAATATGATGATAAATTGTACAGCAGATTGATGAGTAATTTACCCGATTCCACACAACTGATGAAGGACTTTTCGCCATCAGAACAATTGATACTTTCCGACCAGACTATTACGGATTTCAATCTCATTGATGCGGATAATTTTAGTGATGAAAGTAGTGTCGGGTTAATTCTTACTGGTGAATATTCCATAAATGGAATCCAGGTCAGAAAAGAGATGGAAGCTCAGATACAAAATGATTTTCCAGATTTTGTGATTACCCAGGTTACATATACTAATACTGGTATGGATACATTGCTTGTAATCGGCTGGGCTAATAATTCTTATTCCGTATTACCTTCGAAAAATATTACTCCACCATTCTGGTCTTTTCAGGGAGCTTCTTATGATGACAGACGTGATTGGGTTCAACCAGTGAAGGAAGGATTCAATCAAGAAAATTATATGGGAATGAACGCAAGTGATTATGGTGGTGGAACTCCCGTCAGCGATATCTGGACTCCAGAACTTGGAATCGCTGTTGGTCATTTGGAATCAAGTCCAAAATTAGTTTCGATACCCGTCTCATACTATTCGGCTGAAGATGGAGCAAAAATTCGTATCACTTATGAATTTCTTGAGCCTAAAAAACTTCCACCAGGTGAATCTTTCAAAACTTTTAAAACTTTCACAGCACTTCACACAGGAGATTATTTTCATACGCTAAGTTCATTCAGCAAAATGATGGAAGAAAAAGGATTAACATTTGAAAAATTTTCTTCCTCAACATATGAAAGCGAATGGTGTGCATGGGGTTATGAAAGAAATTTTACTATTAAAGAAGTTTTGGGAACTCTTCCCAAAGTAGCGGAAATGGGATATAAATGGGCAACACTCGATGACGGCTGGCAGGCAGCAGAAGGCGATTGGTTTCTGAATCCTAAAAGATTTCCCAACGGTGATTCAGATATGAAAATATTTGTAGACGAAATTCATAATAATAATCTTAAAGCGATGTTGTGGTGGGCTCCGTTAGCAGTTGATCCCGGAACAGATCTGATAAAAAATTATAGTGATTATTTATTATTAAATAAGGATGGATCAACGCAAGATATAACCTGGTGGGATAGTTATTATCTATGTCCAGCTTATGAACCTGTGATTGAATATCATAAAAATCTTGTAAGAAAAATTATAGGGGAATGGGGATATGAAGGATTAAAAATTGATGGACAACATTTAAATGGTGCTCCACCTTGTTACAATGAAGCTCATCATCATTCTTATCCGGAAGAATCTTCTGAAAAAGTTCCGGAATTTTTCAAGGCTATTTATGAAACTGCATTAAGTATCAATCCGAATGCTGTAGTTCAGATTTGTCCTTGCGGAACGTCATATTCATTTTACAATCTTCATTATATGAATCAAACAGTTGCCTCTGATCCAACTTCTTCATGGCAAATAAGATTGAAAGGAAAAACTCTTAAAGCGCTGATGGGTTCAAATTCTCCTTATTTCGGTGATCACGTTGAACTGAGCGATGAAAAGTCAGACTTTGCATCGACTGTTGGTGTTGGCGGAATTGTCGGAACTAAATTTACATACCCGACTGATCGTCTTGAACATAAAGATCATTTGTTAACTTCTGAAAAAGAAATTATTTGGAAAAAGTGGCTGGATATATATGATGATAACATGCTGTCTCAAGCAAATTATCGGGGTGAACTTTACGATGTTGGTTATGATAGACCTGAAACTCATGCAATTCAAAAAGGAGATACGATGTATTATGCTTTTTACGCAAAGAGCTGGAATGGAGTAGTCGAGTTGAGAGGTCTTGGAAATCGTAATTACAAAGTTTTCGATTACGTTAATGATAAATTCATTTCAGACGTTGAGGGTAACAATGCGAAACTGAATGTTAACTTTGATAAATATTTTTTAATTAAAGTGATACCGATTAAGTAAAATTTAATTCGATTATCTGAGGGGGGCACATCGATTAGATTAAATTATAAAATTTATTGTTCTGGTTATCATCTCGACCAATCAAGTACCAAATAGTTCAAGGGATATTTGCATGAAAAAATATATTATACTTTTTTTTATCATTCCTATTTTAAACCAATCTTTATACAGCCAAATTAAATTCGAAAATCCACGAGCAGCCCTTGTTATCAGCAAAATAAGTTTTATACATCATTGGGGCGTAACACAAATGTCAGCTCATGGATGGGGCGGAGTAATGAATCTTTCTGGGATTCCTTACGACTGTCTCTTTGTAGAAGATTTTTCTGAGGATATGGATTTAGCTAAATACGATTGCCTTATATTTAGTCAGTGCACATATTTAACGGATGAATCATACGAAATACTTTTATCAGTTTTAGCGAACTACCTTTCTGATGGTGGAAATCTTATCATTGATGGCTTGATTGGTTATTTTGATCAGGATACAAAGGAACGCGATCATTCTGAATTAAATCAACTCCTGGGAATTAAATATATTGGATTCTATGGCGATACTGATTACAGAATCAAAGTAAAAAATAACGAGCACTTCATAACAAGAAATTTTAGCAGAGGAGATTTTGTCACCCAGCATATAGCTGGCGGATTAAATATACAGTCATTTGAAAATGACGGCAATGTATTGCTTGAATTGACAAATGAAAAAGAATTCTTTCCTTTCCTCTCAATTAAAAAATTGTCCAGTAACCTTGTTGTACTTGTAAACGATTTTGGCACGTGGTCGGGTGTTGCGTCTTTTTTCAGAAATGTTCAGCCGCAGGTGTTTTATAAAAATCAAATTTTCAATGTGCTGATTGAATCAGTTTACTGGTCGATTTATGATTCAATTGACGAACCGTTTCCTTCACTCCAATTAACAAATGCAGATCTTACAGCAGTGGTTCGTCTTGATGCTGATGCAAGTGGGAACTTAAATGCACAGATTCAGACAATAAACTATTTAATCAATTTAGCGAAGGGAACCGGAGTCGTTCCAGTTTACGCCTGGGTTTCCAGTACAGCAGTGAGTGCAGGCTGGCAAGATATCGCTCCGCTCGGAAAAAAACTTGAATCTGTTGGCGGACAGATAGGCACGCATAGTAAATTTCATAACATCGATACAAATATGAACGAGCAAAGATGGAAAGAAGAGCTAGATGATGCAATAAATGAGATTGAATTTAATATGGCTGATTATGGATACGATATTGGAAAGGTAGACTGTTTTATTAATCCCGGAAACACAATTCATATGAGCGATTATAATCAGGTAGCAAAACGTTTTAAATTTTATATGACGCACGGATTCGAACAGGATATGCCGATTGGATTTGGGAATTTTACGTGGTTTAATGAAGAGTATAAAAACTTTGTTGTTTTGGAAAACACACCTTCGCCTGATTATCAGTGGTTTTATGATCCAACATGGAGTTATACAACTCAGCAAATTACTGCTTATGAGGAAAGTATTTTTGATCATATGTACCAGAACATTGGTCGAGGAGTAATATTTAATCAGATGTGGCATGACTATTCAATTACTTCGCAACCTCAATATGGTCAGGATAGAATTATAAACGCAAATAATATTGCAATGTATGATGCCATAAAAACTAAATTTATGAATAGTGAAATCTACTGTCCCGAACCTGAAGATCTACAATACAAACTTTGTATAATGGCACAATCAAATTACGATTGGTCTGTCGATGGAGATGAAATTAATTATAAATTAGATATAAGCGGTGTTGGACTGGATTCAGCATTTCAATACACAGGTGGAATGGGTGTTAGAATTAATAACTCATTTAAGAAAATCAACAAGGTGTTTATTAATGGAGAAGAACACTTCGCATTTAATAATGAGCTTGTAATCCTTCCGAATCTTTGTGGCACAACAGCAGATATAAAAATTATACTAGGTGATTCAGAAAATACTGAGCCGCATCTAACTTATATTTCTAAAAGGTTGCCTTTTATTGAAAAGACTGATGATGGTTTGGAGTTCAGTACCTTAACGAAAAGTAAAGCAAAATTTACACTAGAAGCACCTGAAGGTTACCTGCTTCTTAATGCGGATGAATTTAATTATAGTTCAAAGCAGTCGAACCAAATTGAGGGGTATGTAAACTCTGATAGAAACATCACATTGAAGAAAATCAAGCTTGAAGATTTTGCAATTATCAAATCTTCAATTCGTATATCAGATTATTCAGAAAAGGAAAATGAAATTGCTTTCAAAATCGTGAATTCAGATTCGTCTTACTATACACAATTTCAGTTCAAATCAACTAATGAAATCAAACAGGTGTTAATCGATAACGCAGAAGTGAAAGTGAATAGGCAAGGTACAAAATATTCTGTTGAAATACTTCCTTTTGAAGGTGAAAAAGAATTAATTATAAAACTGAAGTAAGGAGAGATGATGAACAAACTCAAAACTTTGCTGACCAGAACTTTTATTTTACTACTAACATTTTTTTCACTTCAAGATTTTTCATTTGCCCAGCAAGAGTGGAAACCAAATACTGATTGGGGTCATTGGATACTCGGACAAAAAGCAGATTTAGAATTTCTGAAAAAGAACAATATGACTGTTACGTTTGGAAGTGGTGCACCTAACTTTGATGAAGTCACTCGAAAAGAATTTGATTCAAAGATGGAAGAAGCTAAACAGTTTAATAAATTCTATCACGAAAACGGTTACATCGTTCTGCGATATTTATCAACTTCACTGAATGGTAATTCAATTTCGAATAAAGACATTCCAACAAAAGAACAACTTAATTATCTGAAATTTTATAATGAGCGTTGGCAAGACTTTGAAGACTATATCGGACCAAAACCACCTGAGGATCCAACTACCTGGATGATGATAAAACCTGATGGAACGTTTCCATATTATCGTTATGCACCTTATGGAAAAGAGACAGATGAAGGATTTGAAGCTTGGGGAGTTCCGGTAAATCCTAATTATGTCCGATTGATGGAAGGAAAAATTCGTGCTCAGGCAGAAACGGGAATTGATGGATCATATATTGATTGGACTCATATAGCTGAAGAAACATCGTACGATAAATATTCTAGATCAGGTTTTATTGATTATCTCAAAAAAAATCTTCCTGCAGAAGTTTCCAAACAGAAGTATGGCATAACAGATTTCTCAGATATTACTTTACCAGAAAAACGTGGCGATTATTTTTGGATGGAGTGGATTACATTTCGCGGTTACCAGGTTGGAGAATTCCATAAACACATGAGAGATGTTGCACGCCAATATAATCCGAACTTTATGATATCAGGAAATGTATTCGGAGGATTTGGTTATGGACCAATTGCTTACCTGGCTGCAGGTAATATGGAAATGTTAGCAAGAGATGGCTACGATGATTTCATTTATTCCGAAATGCAGGAATATTTAGATTCTGCACCGAGAAATAAAGATGGAACAAAAATAACAAATAGTCCGACATTAAAGTATCTGACAGCTGTTGCACACCAAAAACCTGTAATTATTTATGCAACTGAAATCACTCCACCAATATTTCCTGATCCAACAGAAAAATGTTTAAGTGCAATGTCACAAATCAATATTGCTGAAGCAGTAGCAAATCATTGTATATTCAGAGAGAAAAGAGAAACACCTCAAGGTGCAACAGACATTTATAAATTCTTAGCAGATAATCGACAATATTTAATCGGCGCAAAGCTTTATAGTAATGTTGGAATATTGGCATCGTTAAATCAATTTCTTGCAGATGAGCAAAGTTTTGCTTTCACCACTTCCCGGGTTCTTAATGATGAAGGTATCAATCACACATATTTAGTTGAAGCTGATCTCATCGCATCCCGGTTGAATCAGTTCGAAATAATCATTCTTCCTTATTTACCACTGATTAATGAAAAAAATCAGAATGCATTAATTGATTTTGTAAAAGAGGGGGGTAATCTTTTCATTCTTGGTCAGACAGGGATCAAGAATCAATACAATCTTCCAAATAATAACATCTCTTTTCTTGAAGTAAGTGAATTGTCCGAATATCCTAAAGATAAACTTGTTAAATCTTTAGGAAAGGGAAAAATTATATTTATACCACTGCAAATTCCGGCACATAAATTTTTAACTGTAATGGAGCAAAAAGGTGATGTAACAACATTTGGGTCTTCAATGGTAAATGTTTTTGCAGATGTGCCGGAAGCTTATACTCGTAACAAAATTCATCCTGAACTCAGACAAATCCTGGAGAATCTGGCAAATGAAGTAAAAGTTATTTCCTCGGATCATCTTACCATATTAAAAAATGAATCTGCATTTGTTGAATTAACAACGATGCGAAATTCCGATAAATTTATTTTGGTTCACCTTGTTAATTATAATGTAACCATTGATGGAGATATTACTCCGGCAACAGATATTAATGCGCAAATTGCCATTCCCGAAGGTCTTTCAGTAAAGAATATAACTTACAGTGGTGAGTTAGGAGAGATGCAAAATTTAAAATATGATAGTGAAGAAAGTAATGGAAAAAAAATCATTAATGTTACTTTCCCGAATTTGAATATATATGGACTTGCAATTATTGAACTCGAGTAATATGAGAAAGAGTTAAACAACAATTCAAGCTTTATTAACTTTGGGTGGTAAAGAATTAATAAAATTGTGGAGAAGTTATGAAAAATAATTTTACCCGAAGAAATTTCATCAAATTATCAGCTCTCAGTAGTGCTTTTCTTGGACTTACAGGTTTTGGATCCTCTATAAAGAATGAAAATAATATATCGGATACAATTGAAAGAATCGCATCGTCTCCAATGCATAAAGGAAATTCAGTTATTGGATTAACAGTTCCACCGATCAAACAAGTTAAAGTTGCCTTTATTGGTTTAGGGAACAGAGGATTGCAACATTTACCAATCGTTGATGCACTTTGTCCGGACAAAGCAGTTATAACTGCTTTATGCGATGTTCAGCAAATTAAAGTTGATATGGCTGTTGAGGAATTAGCAAAATCCGGCCGCGGACAAAAACCAGCAGTTTATTCAGGTTCACTTGATATTTGGAAAGAAATGATCAAGCGTGATGATATTGACTTAGTAATTATCTCAACTCCCTGGGAAAATCATGCTCAAATGTGCATTCAATCAATGCAGAATGGCAAACACGTGGCTGTTGAAGTTCCTGCAGCTTACACCTTAGAGGATTTATGGAAACTTGTAGATACCTCAGAAGAAACTCAACGTCATTGTATGATGATGGAAAATGTATGTTACGGGGATGAAGAGCTATGGCTTTTAAATATGGCTCAGCAAGGTATTCTTGGTACGCTTACTTATGCTGAGTGTGCGTACATTCATAATCTCCGAGAACTTCTTTTCAGTAAAGATTATTATTACAACATGTGGCGAATTCGTCATCACGTAAATCGTGATGGAAACCATTATCCAACTCACGGACTTGGTCCGGTAGCTCAATATATGGATATCAACAGAGGAGATTCATTTCAATCAATTGTATCAATGAGTTCACTTCAAGCTTCACTGGATGAGTATTCAAAACAAGTTGAAAGCGATAATGAATTTTATAATAGAACAGGTTTTAAACACGGCGACATTAATAATTCACTAATCAAAACATCTAAGGGTAGAACAATTTTACTTCAGCACGATGTGGTAACTCCGAGACCTTATAATAGAATCAATACATTGGCAGGTACGAAAGGATATCACGAAGGTTATCCAAGCAGACTTTCAATTGTTGATTACGAAGGCGGACACGAATGGCTGAATGAAGATGATTACAACATTTACTGGCAAAAATATCAGCATCCACTTTGGGAAAAACTTAAATCAGGTATTGAAAAATATGGCGGTCATGGAGGAATGGATTTCGTGATGATTTATAGATTAATTGATTGCTTAAACAATGGATGGTTTTTAGATCAGGATGTTTATGATGCAGCTTCCTGGTCGGTAGTTGCTCCACTATCAACTTTATCTGTCGAAACCGGAAATGTCCCTTTCAAATTTCCTGATTTTACCAGAGGCAAAGCAAATGAGAGCAGAAAATTAGGAGTACTCACCAATTATTAATCTCACATTTTTATTTATTGCTAGCAGCAAGAAGGAATATTTATGTATTTCGATTGGATAACCTGGTCTATCTGGTTATTAGGTTTTATAATAATGGTTGTTTGGATATTTATTCCTGCAAGGGAGTTTAAAAAATTAGTTCAGAAAAAGCGTGCAGAGGAAAAAAATAAAGTTCAACATAAATGATCTCATCATTGGAGTAATAACTTGATTGCAATTGATTATATAATCGTCCTCATCTTCCTTGTTGTGATGTTTTATATGGGGATAATTTTCTATAAATGGGTTGGAAGTTCTGATGACTTCTATCTCGCAGGAAGACAACTTACTCCATTTATTCTTGCTGCAGTTATTGCTGCTACTAATGTTAATCTTTATAGTTTTGTTGGACAAGCTGGAATTGCCTACAAAGAGGGGATTCCAATTATCTGGCAAACCTGGACGGGAAATATGGCATTAGTGATCTCAGGATTATTTGTCATTCCAATTTTCAGAAGACTGAGGATTCGAACTATTCCGGAATTTCTGGAAAAAAGATATTCGAAAGGTGTAAGAACATTTGTTGCGATTCTATGGATCTTTCGTTTGAGTTTTTGGCTTGGTGTTGTATTATATACTGCTGTCATTGCTTCACAAACAATCTCCGGTTATGATTCCTTTACGGCCTGGGTTTTAATTTTTTCTATTGTTGTTATCTTATACACAATTCTGGGTGGAATGTGGTCAGTTGCATTTACAGATGTAATTCAATTTGTGTTAATGCTTGGGAGTTCGTTAATCCTTCTGCCATTAGTGATGAGTGCAGTTGGTTGGTGGCCGGGACTTACAGAAAAATTACCTGAAGGTGCGATGACTCTTATAAAAAATACAGGCACATATGATTGGAAATTTATTATTGCAATTTTTCTTTTAGGGATCGAATGGGCTTGTGTAGATCAGGGATTATTACAAAGAGCATTTGGATCAGAAAATACACGCAGTGCTGCTAAAGGATTAGTTCTTGCTGGAATTATTACAACACCATTTGCATTACTCTGGATTCTACCAGGGCTTGCGGCAAGAGTTCTTTTTCCGGATTTAGCAAATGCTGATTCTGCAGTTCCTCTGTTGATAACTTCTCTCATTCCAAATATTGTTTTAGGATTGGTAGTTGTCGGATTACTTTCCTCACAGTTATCAACTATATCAGGAAATCTGAATGGTGTTGCTACAATTTTTGCGAGTGATGTTTATGAAAATGTGATTAACAGAAAAGCTAGCGATAAAGATATTTTAAAGATTGCTCGGCTCATCACTCTCGTTGTTGGCATTGGAATGATTTTGTTTGCTTATCTAGTCCCAATTCTTGGGGGTGCAGTAAATGCATACCTAACGATTATAGCTATTATGGATATGCCTTTATTTGTTATTGCAGTGATTTACGGTTTGCTCTGGAAAAGAGTGAATTGGCAAGGAGCTGTTGCGGGATATATCGCAGGAGCTATATCAGGAATAATCGGTCAGTTCATTTACGGTTTGAATTTTAATGTAACAACATTTATTACGGCAGGAACAGCGTTAATAATTACTCCACTTATAAGCTTAATGACAAAAGAAGAATCTAATGCACAAATTGATGCGATATGGAAAGCCCGGACCATAAGTGAGGAAGAAATAATTAATAAAAATGTCTACAATATTATTCCAAAAACATTTAATGGAAGATTAAGCCTGATGGTTTTTATATCCGGATTAATATTATTTCTTATCGGAGTAATCATGGGAAGTGTTGGTAGTCCAATCGCTTCTTATTTAGCTGTGGGAGGAATGATAATTTATTTTGTCGGCGGTTTATTTAGAACTTACACAAACTAGTCAGCTATCCCTTCTATGACTCAATTATTGAACGAACTTAAAATATCAACGCCGGGCAGAGTTTGTCTTTTTGGTGAACATCAGGATTACTTGCATCTACCAGTAATTGCATCTGCAATTTCTCTCCGAATATCAGTAACTGGTAAAAGAAGAAATGATAAACTTATTACTATCGATTTACCAGATATATCAAGTAAGAAATCTTTTACTCTATCAGAACCCTTAGTTTACACAGAAGAAAGAGATTATTTTAAAAGCGTAATAAACGTACTTCAAAGAAATTCTTTTACTTTTTCAAGTGGATTTGATTGCGTTGTTAACGGAAAAATTCCAATCAATGCAGGAACAGCAAGTTCTTCAGCATTGGTTGTTACATGGGTTAATTTTTTAGCGCGAATGAGTGATCAGTCAGCAGTTTTGCCTCCGGAAGAATTAGCACGATATGCTTATGAAGCTGAAGTTCTTGAATTTTCGGAACCCGGCGGGATGATGGATCAGTTTTCGGCATCTTATGGTGGAATTATTTCAATTGATTTCTTACCGGAAACCAAGGTTTCTAAGATAACTCCGAATTTAAAAACATTTGTTTTAGGAAATTCTGGCGAACCTAAAAACACGATGTTTGTCTTGAGCCACGTAAAGAATAGAATACTTGAGACGGTAAGAATTCTGAAATCTGTTGATCCTAAATTTTCACTCAACACAATTAAAGCAAATGAACTTGATCATTATAGAGTTCATTTAAGCGAAGGATTATTTAACTTAATTGGGGGAACAATTATTAACAGAGATATAGCCCGGGAAGCGAGAGCCGAGCTTAACAAGCATTCGACTGATCATCTAATGATAGGAAAATTATTAAACGAGCACCAGAAGGTTTTAAGAGATGTGCTTGGCATTTCAACTTTTAAAATCAATAAAATGATAGATGCTGCATTAGATGCTGGAGCTTATGGTGCAAAAATTAATGGTTCAGGAGGTGGAGGATGTATGTTTGCATATGCACCTGAATCCCCTGAAAAAGTTAAAGCTGCGATTGAAATCGAAGAAGGAAAAGGATTTATTATAAATTCGGATTCTGGATCTGGTGAAGAACCATTGGGGGAAATAAATTGAGCAATGGTAAATTAATTATTCTTGCTGGTGGTATATCATCACGAATGAAAATTCCTGTTGATAAAAATTCAGCAATCGATGAAAAATTGGTTGTTGATGCTGATACAAAATCAAAGAGTATGATTGGTGTTGGTAAAGATCATAGTCCATTTTTAAATTATCTTTTATTCAATGCAAAGAAAGCTGGCTACTCAGATATTGTAATTGTAATAAGCGAGAAGGACAATTCGATTAAAGAATATTATGGCAGTTTAGAAAAGGAAAAGGATTTCAATGGATTGAAAATTTCATATGCAATTCAGCCAATTCCTGTAGGAAGAAGCAAACCATTAGGAACAGCTGATGCATTATTGTGGGGATTAAAATCAAAACCCGAATGGGCTGGAAGTAAGTTTACTGTTTGTAATAGTGATAATCTCTATTCACAAAAAGCACTTCATTTGATGTTAACTTCACCTTACATTGGAGCGTTTATCGATTATGATCGTTCTGCTTTAGAATTTGAGTCATCCAGAATTGAAAAGTTTGCAGTTACAATTAAAGATGAAAAAGGTTTTCTTAAGGATATAATTGAAAAGCCCTCAGCAGATATTATTAATAAATTAATAATTAAAAATGAGTTTATTGGAGTTAGTATGAACGTTTTTTCATTAAGTTATGATAAAATATTTCCAATACTTGAAAAGACACCCATTCATCCGGAAAGAAAAGAAAAAGAATTGCCAACAGCTGTAAAAATCTTAGCCAATAAAATTAAAGAATCAGTTTATGCATACCCATTAGCCGAACATGTTCCTGATTTGACGAGTAAGGAAGATATAATGCAGGTTCAAAATTACTTAGAAAAATATTACAGTGTCTCTTCATTTTAAATCTGTGTAGAATCTCGTAATGCACGTCACCATTTGAAATGTAGTTGTTTTCCCCCCTCCGCTCCACATTATTATTCTATGTCAGTGTGG
>Ga0208980_10000397_pt1 | contig 24141 bp, 21 predicted proteins | sample WetSurMetagenome_3_FD_187993 | JGI IMG/M metagenome (GOLD analysis project Ga0208980, IMG submission 187993) | Wetland microbial communities from Twitchell Island in the Sacramento Delta, sample from surface sediment Aug2011 Site A1 Bulk (version 2) | ecosystem: Environmental > Aquatic > Marine... | reverse complement strand
CCTCTTACGTATGCATTCACCCGACCGTTGGAATTACTCACAATCCTGAACTCCTGCGTTGTCCACATGCGGTTATCCTGTGGAGTGATGTTCGCAACCGATGAGGGGTACATGCTGATTTCATACCCTGCCGGAGGTGTTGATACCAGAAGCGTTCCATCACCGCTGATAAAACCGGTACTCCAGTCACCGAAAATATATTTTCCCCGAAATTCCGGCATCGCAGTGCCGCGGTATATGAAACCCCCGATAACGGTATTTCCCACATCATGCCCGAGTTCAATGACAGGCCCAATCAACGGTTCACCCCGGGATCCCACTACCGGGCAGGGACCGGCCGGAGGTTTGGTATCATCGGCAGGGTTGAAACAATGGGTACCTTCCCGGATATTCCAGCCGTAATTGCCTCCTTTGTCAACGATGAAGACCGATTCGAACAGTGCCTGTCCTGCAACACCGGTTATCAGGGTATGGTTTCCCCCGGCATCAAAGGACATGTATGCCGGGTTCCGGAACCCCCTTGCATAAATTTCGGGTGCTGCACCTGGTATCCCCACAAAGGGGTTATCCGGCGGGATGGCATACAGCTTCCCTCCTTCGTGTGGTGCATCTACATCGATACGGATGATCTTTCCCAGGAGTTTTGTCATGTCCTGTGCGTTTCCGGTTGCGGGTGTATGGCCGGTCTGGGTATCATCAGCTCCACCACCATCCCCGAGCGGGAGATAGAGATACCCGTCAACCGGTCCGAAGAGAATCTGGCCACCATTATGATTCGACTGGGGTTTATCGACTGAGAGCAGGACCTTCTCGGTACTCAAATCGACCGTATCGGGATTACCCTGCAAAACCCTGAATTCTGAGAGGTGGTTGGTGCAGCTCCACCCGGCTGGTGCTCCGGCTTGCAGCGGTGCTGAATAGTAGATAAAAACGCGACCGTTATTTTTATAATCGGGGTGAAACGCAAGGGAGAGAAGACCGCGTTCATCATACCCTGTATTGAGGGTAACCATGCGATCCCGGACATCAAGGAAAGGCGCATCGAGAACTTTATTGTCAGGTGTAATGATCTTCACGACACCAATCTGATCCACGACAAACATGCGTCCACTGTCATCAGGAGGAACGGCAATCATCATTGGCGAGGAAAATCCTCCCGCCACTTTTTCAAGACGTAGTGAGGGTTGTGGCGAGACAAGTGGGGTATATGACGCACCATTCCTGAACGTTGCTGCCTGGGGAGAGTTCTGGTTGGTCAGGTCGACAGTGGCCCCAGGGGATGGAACGGAAGAGGGAAGGGTTGATGTAACTATCTGGGGAGTTTTTTTGGGGTTTCCTGTACATGCAGATGAGAAGACCCATACTATGATAAAAAAAAGGAATATGACTTTCCAGACATTTTTCATGCATCTTCTAAGGAAATTGATCTTTTAATCATTTGGGTACCTTTCAGATTTTGAAATTTACACCGGTTTTTATTCAATTCTGGAAATACAGCATTTAACTTTTCACCTACAAGATCCATACTCCCCGGAATGTTTCAAAAAATGTAATAAAGCGAAATCCTTTTCAATTGAAATAAGAGGTTCTTAGTAACTGATCCAATGAAGAGAACTATCATTGCTGTTATAGCTGTTATTGCTATAGTACTGATTGTAGCAGGAGTATGGTATATTTGGGTATCTCAACCCCCTTTTACAGAAACCAGGGATTCTGTCATCGTTGCATATTCGCCGTTTGAATCTGGCGCTCTATTCTGGATCGCAAGAGACCAGCACTATTTCGAAGAGAATGGCATCAACCTTACCCTGATAAAGTATGATTCCGGGGCTGCTTCCCTGGAAGGTATAACAAATGGGGAGGCAGACATTGCCGTTGGCGTAACCGAGTTCCCCCTTGTCAGAAAAGCACTCCAGAATGAACGAGTCCGTGCCATTGGAAACATTGACAAGGGTGAATTTATCTATCTTGTTGCCCGGAAAGACCGGATCCGGAATAAGACTGATCTTCAAGGAAAGAGTGTCGGGACTGCTCGAGGAACTGTGGCAGAATTCCTTCTGGGGAGATTTCTCACGCTGCATGGCATGACGCTGCAGGACATTACCCTTGTTGACGTAAAAACACCAGAGGGCTGGGTGAATGATGTCGCGGATGGAAAAATTGATGCCATCTCGACGGCCCAGCCCTATGCCAATGCAGCCCGGGACCGACTGGGCACAAACGCGACGGTCTGGCCCCTGCAGAGCAGCCAGCCCCTGTTTGCCCTGGCGATCTCTTCAGATGACTGGATCACACAACATCCTGACCTCACCCGCAGGTTCCTCAAATCCCTGGCCCAGGCCGAGGAATATATTCATGCTCACCCGGCAGAATCCCGGGCGATCATGCAGAACCAGCTGAATCTTGATGCCGGGTATATGGACACGGTATGGCAACAGAACCATTTCTCCCTGACCCTCGACCAGTCGCTTATCCTTGCGATGGAAGATGAAGCCCGCTGGATGATTGCAAACAACCTGACCAATGTGACATCGGTCCCGGATTTCCGGCAGAATATTTATACAGAGGGATTGGAAAGCGTAAGGCCCGGTTCGGTGAATATTATCCGGTAACTTGAACCTATGAGAAACCCAACAGTCAGGAAACGCCCCATGAACATGACGATAATTGTCACAATTGCGATTACGGCTGCAATAGCTCTGGCAGAAATGGTATCAGGGTATTTCAATCCTCTATGTCGGCCAGGAGGAAAAAAACCATGAAGATCAGGACACTACTCATTGCCAGCGTCGTAACTTTCAGCGTCTTGCTCCTGATTATCTCCGGTCTTGTGATAGTGACTAACCAGCAGATAGGGAAACTCGTCGAACAGGAAGCAGCAGCAAATACGATCGCACTCAAAGTAGGTGAGCTTAGCTACCTCTCGAATGACTATCTGTTGTTCCGTGAACCCCAGCAGGCAGATCGGTGGAACACGAAGTATGCTTCCATCTCTGATGATATTGCGGGTCTTTCTGTCGATCAACCGGAGCAGAAGGCAATTGTCAGAAATCTTGAGGCAAATCTCCGTAGTACCAGATCGGTCTTTGATGACATTGCGTCAAATCCTGTGCAACCTGACAGGACCGCTTATATCGGGTTTGTCCAGCTCTCATGGAGCAGGATGGCAGTCCAGAACCAGGGAATGGCTTTTGATGCCGGAAGACTTGCCAATCTTCTCCATGAGGATTCAGAAGAGCTGATGCGGGTAAGAAACCTGCTCATCTTCACCCTGATGGGCGTCTTTATTGCGTTTCTTTTCACCAGCTACCTCATTTTTTATCGTCGTGCATTGACATCAATTACCGCACTTACCAAGGGAATAAAGGAGATCGGGTCAGGCAACCTCAATTATCAGCTTGAAACGAGAGCTGATGATGAGATCGGCAACATTGCACAAGGGTTAAACCGGATGACTGCGGATCTCCGGCTGGTAACTGCGTCAAAAACTGACCTTGAGCGGGAAGTGTCAGAGCGTATGCGGGCTGAGGTGCTACTGGTCCGGAACAACGAAGACCTCAATGCGCTGAATGAAGAACTCACGGCCACACAGGAAGAGCTTCAGCAGAATCTCGATGAGCTTTCAAAGAGGGAGATTGAGCTCCATTCTGTAGCCCTGTTCCCGACAGAGAACCCCTCGCCGACGATGCGGGTAAATGATCAGGGAATTCTTCTTTTTGCTAACCCGGCAAGCACCCACGTACTTGGCAGCTGGAAGGTATTTGTCGGAGAAAAAGTTCCTGATCATATCATTCGAAGTGCCCTTGATTCACTGGAGCACGGAATAATGCAGGAAACTGAGGAGATCTGTGAACCTTATACTTATTCGATACGGTTTGCTCCTATTTCCCCTCAGAATTATATCAATCTCTACTTTAGTGATATTACCCGGCGCAAACGCGCAGAGGACCAACTGTTATGGAAGAATGAAGATCTCAATGCACTCAATGAAGAGCTTACTTCTGCCCAGGAAGAACTTCACCAGAATGTAGAAGAACTCACCCGGGCTGAGAGGATGCTCAGAGAGAGTGAGGAAAAATACCGTATCATTTTTGAAACTGCGAATGAAGGGATCTGGATCACCGATGCGGAGAAAAAAACCATTCTTATCAATCAGCGGATGGCGGACATGCTGGGATATACGGTTAAGGAAGTACTTGGCAGAACCCCTTCGGAATTTCTTGGATCCGGACAGGAAGAGATCAGGCTGAAGACCAGCGTTGACCTTTCCGGAGGCAAATTCACCCATACAGAGTTTAAGTTCTGCCGTAAAGATGGATCTGACCTCTGGGTTATTTCCAGCGCATCACCGGTATTTGACAGCGAGGGCCGCTACCTGAGAACGGTTTCCCTGCTGGCTGATATCACTGACCGGAAACTGGCAGAAGAGGCCTTAAAGAAGAGTGAAGCGGAATACCGGCATCTCGTAAAATATGCACCGGCAGCAATTTATGAAATCAGTTCCGACGGAAACCGTTTCAAGTACGTCAACGATGCCATGTGCCATATCCTTGGTTACTCCCCGGCAGAGTTGCTGGAGATGAACCCCTTCAATATCCTTGATGAGGAAAGTAAGGTCCGGTTCCAGGAACGGGTGAGGAAAAGGTTAGCGGGTGAGGATATTGACGAATCCATAGTATACAGGATCGTCGGACGCGATGGGCGTGAGATATGGGCGACGCTCAATATCAGGCTGAGTCATGAGAAAGAGAGAGGGACACTTGTTGTTGCGCACGATATTACTGATCGAAAACGGACAGAATTGGCATTACAAACAACGCTTCACCGACTCCACACCCTGGTGTCAAGCATGAACGTCGGTACGCTCCTTGTAGAAAATGATCGGATCGAGCTTGCCAATCAAACCTTCTGCGACTATTTCGAGCTTAAAGAATCACCTGAAGACCTTGTCGGAATTACTGACGTTGAAATGATAAAAAAAATCCGGAATGTTTTTCTCCATCCTGATGAGGAAGTAAATCATATCAGGGAGATCGTTAAAAAAGGAAAGCAAATCACCGGTGAAAAGATAGACATACGTGGGAACAGGTCATACCTCAGGGATTTTGTCCCGGTAATCATGGACGGAAAAGTGAGCGGGCGGTTGTGGTATCATGTAGATATTACCGATATTACCCGTGCAGACCAAATGCTGCGTGAGGCAAACAAGAGGACCACGGCAATTCTGGAGGGTGTGGCAGATACGTTCTATTCCCTTGATAAGCAGTGGCGGTTCACAACAGTAAACCCGGCTGCCGAGAAAGCCCCGTTCGGACGACCAGCAACCGAACTGCTGGGTAGGGTAATCTGGGATCTCTACCCGTCCCTCGTGGGAACACGGATACACCGGCATTACCTCGATGCAGCAGCGAATCATTCCCTCGAACATTATGAGGCACAGTCTCCCCTTGACTGGCGGTGGTACGAGGTATTCATGCAGGGCCGGGAAGGAGGGGTCGATGTCTATATGCGTGATATTACCGGGCGCAAACAAGCTGAGGAGGCCCTCCTGTTGAGCGAGGAACGGTTGAGGCTGGCACAGGAAGGATCCGGGGCGGGAATCTGGGACTGGGACATAACGAGAGGAGAAATCACCTGGGATTCGAATATGTTCAGACTCTTCGGGTTTGACCCTGAGATCTATCGTGCTTCCTTTGAGCTGTGGAACCATATCCTGCATCCTGAAGATCGTGAAATGGCTAATGCAAAAATAGAGCAGGCTTTGCAAGATCATACTGAACTTTCCAGTGAGTACAGGATAATTCGTCCTGATGGAGAAATGCGATGGATCAATGCATTGGGAAAGGGAATATACGACCAGCTGGGTGCTCCGGTGCGCATGTCAGGCCTATGCATAGATATTACTGAACATAGAAAGGCAGAACAGGCGCTTCAGGAAAGCGAAGCACGCTTCCGGCTGGCCCTGAAGAATGCACCAGTGTCGGTTGCGATCCAGGATAAAGATCTTGCTCTTCTGTGGGCGTACAACACCCGATCCGTTCGTCCGGAAGATATTACCGGAAAGAAAGACACGGATCTCTTCATGCCTGAAGAAGCTGAGCATCTGCTCGAGATTAAACGCAGGATTCTCAAGACCGGAGAACAGGTTCGTGAGAAACTCTGGCTGACACTGAATGGTAAACCCTCTTTCATTGATCTGTATCTTGAACCCCTTCGTGATGATAAAGGACAGATAACAGGAATTGGGATTGCTACTGTGGACCTTACTGAACAGAAGCTTATCGAAGATGCCCTGCGTTACAGTGAGAAGAATCTTCTTCAGGCGCAGGAGTTACTGGAGGCTGTCACCATGGGAACAGATGTAATTATCGCCGTACAGGATACAAACTTCCGTTATATCTTCTTCAATCAGCCTTATAAAGAAGAAATAAAACGTCTCACCGGTAAGGACCTCACGATAGGCTCGAGTATGATCGATGTATTCGCAATGGTACCGGGAGAGCAGAAGATGTCCCTGGATGAGTGGGGGAAGGTCCTGAACGGTGAAAAGGTAAACCAGACCGTATCGTTCGGACCTCCCGGCAGGAAACGCAGGGTCTATCATGTGCTTCATACACCCATCCGTGATGCCCAGGGAACGATCATTGCTGCCGGGGAGGTAGCCTTTGATATCACCCGGCAGGCTCAGGTGGAAGAAGCATTGCGGGAGACAAAGGAATATCTTGATAATCTCATTACCTTTGCAAACGCCCCAATCATTGTCTGGGACCCGCAATTTCGTATAACGCTTTTCAACCATGCTTTTGAACATCTGACCGGCAGGAAGGCAAAGGATGTTATCGGAAAATCGCTGGAAATACTTTTTCCTGATGCATACCTGACCACCGCCATGGACCTCATCAAAAAGACTGTGGAAGGGGAACGATGGGAAAGTGTTGAAATTCCTATTCTCCACAAGAAGGGAGTAGTCAGGACGGTTCTGTGGAACTCCGCCTCAATTTTTGGATCTGACGGGAAAACCATTGTTTCAACTATTGCGCAAGGGCAGGATATAACCGACCGGAAAAAGATAGAGTCCGAGTACAGACACAGGGCTGCAGAATATGCAAAAATGAATGTAGTACTCGAAGGAGAGATCAGGCAACGTAAGATTTCGGATATAACGCTCAAAGAGACCCTGTCACTCCTGAATGCGTCCCTGGAGTCGACAGCCGACGGTATCCTTGTGGTCGACCTGCAGGGGAAGATTACCAGTTCCAATAGAAATTTTATGAATATGTGGAATATCCCAGAAGAAATACTGGAATCTGGTTATAGCCAGACGGTAATGAATCATGTACTGGCCCAGATAAAAAATCCTGAAGGGTATTTAACAAGCATCAGGGAGCTTGAGGTCCACCAGGGACGCGAGAGTTTTGACATGGTCGAATTTAACGATGGGAAAATCTTCGAACGGTATTCAAAACCCCAGAAAATCGGAAATACTGTGGTCGGCAGGGTCTGGAGTTTTCGGGATATAACTGATCGCAAGCGTGCAGAAGAAAATCTTCTTGCATCCGTTCATGAAAAGGAAGTATTGCTTCGCGAGATCCATCACCGTGTTAAAAATAATCTTCAGCTGATTTCCGGCCTGCTGGATATGACCCGGATGCGGACGGTTGATGAATCAACGAATACCATACTGACCGATCTGATGCTCAAAATCCAGACCATGGCGCAGATTCATACCCGGTTGTACGAGAGTAAACAGTTCGGAAAAATCAGTTTAACCGGTCAGATCCGGGACCAGGTAGCCGCGTTATCAAATATTTATTCCCATAAGGGACACGAGATCATCTGCGAGATGGATGCTCAGGAAATATTTCTCCCGGTCGACCAGGCTATCCCCTGTGCTCTGGTTGTCAATGAGATCCTTTCAAACGCGTATAAACATGCCTTCAAAGGACGGAAACACGGTACTATTGAGATATCCGCAGTGCAGGAGAACGGACAGATTAGAATCACGGTCAGGGATGACGGCATCGGATTACCCGGCAATTTTGATATCAGCCGTACCACCAGTCTCGGACTCAAACTAATAAGGACACTGGTGCAGTCCCAACTGAAGGGATCACTCATATTTAAGAGCCAGAATGGCACTGAAGTTACTATGGAATTTCCGGTAATTACCGTGGGGACTTAAATCTATGTCGAAAATACTTGTGGTTGATGATGAAGCTATCATTACGATGCAGCTGGAAGAACGCCTGACAGCGATGGGCTATACGGTAGCGGGAATGGCTGCCTCAGGAGAGGAAGCTGTTGAAAAGGCACGTCGGCTCCGACCCGATCTTGTGCTTATGGATATCGTGATGCCGGGGAAGATGAACGGAATTGAGGCAGCAAAAATAGTCAGCGGGGAACTTGATATTCCGGTTGTTTTTGTCACATCGTACGCTGATGACGCAGTAATCGAAAAAGCAAAAAGCGTCCGGCCGTATGGATATATCGTAAAACCCTTCAACGAACTGGAGATTAAAGCCGCCATTGAAGTTGCACTCTTCCGGAAAACGACCGAGAAGCAGGACCAGAAAAAGAAGAGAGCCGGAAGGGAGAAAATTTCCGCTGGTCTGGAGACCGGTGGACTGGCTGAAGATGAGGTGGCCTATTTTGATCTGCCGGAGGTAAAAACCGTCCTCTTAAAAGATATCCTCTCTGATATCGTCCTTTTCCTCTACACCGACCAGGTCGCAAAAGAACCCATATTCAAATTTGCCTTAGAAGAGGGAATAAAAAAAGGAGGACGCAACCTGTTTGCCTATTCCCATTCAACGCTTCAGAAATACTTCCCAAAGGAGATCCAGAAAGGAGAACTTTTCACCCACCGGATAAAAAAAGACGAGGTATTTGCCCTGCTGCCACTGCTGGAAAAGTGTACTGAATCCCTGCAGCATGCAGAACCTGCCTCTTCATTACAGATCCTGCTCGATTTTTCGGAAACTGATGCATTTGATGATATCCTTGCGACCAGGAAACTTCTTCTTGCAAAAAAAGAGAACCGGGTTCCGGTCAGTGGGATCATCGCCGTTAATATGGGGAAACTTGATCACACCCTGATACAATCCCTTGCCGAGGGGATTCCCAAGATAATCGTTTCAACAGGAAAAGCTACCACCCTCTCGTTTGCCCATCATACTTTTGCTCCCGGATCGGTAGCCGTTGTCCCCCAGTCGACGATCGATGATGTCGTAAAAAAATTACTTGAACCAGTCGTGCTATCTCTCCTTGACAAACCAATTTCCGGCTATGATATCGTTCATGAGATCCATAACCGGTATAATGTCCTCATCCCGCAGGCCAGGGTGTATACCCTTCTCTATGATCTGTTGGAAGACGGGTACCTCGAGATCCAGGTATCAGGGAAATCCAAATTGTATTGCCCGACAGAAAAGGGTAAAAAACACTTCAGCCAGAAACTCAATGATTTCAAACAGGTGTTCGAGCATATTATCGGGAATGTAAAGGGAATCAACCCGGGCAGTAATGATAAAAAATAACGGGTAAAATATCAACGTAGCCCCTGAAATTTTTCATTTTTACGACGATATTTTTGAATTTATGGTGTGACTTAATGTGCATAAAAAAAATGATAAGACATTTCGAACATCAATTTTTCGTGTGATGGAAACTGTATACAGGCTTATCGCATTATGGGGGTCGCCATAACGGCGGGGGCAGAGGCACAGCAAAAGCCCCCAGGAGCGTGATAACTATGTTTTGGGAGATAATTTTCAGAGGATATTACGAAAAAATGAGTATCTGGAAAAAATGCATTTTTTCTGCCAAAAAAACCATGGGAAATTTCCCTGGCAATTTTTCAGTCCCTGTCAGAATATATTTTTGAGATTGAACCGGGTTTTACCCAAGCGGTGTCCCGGTTCAGGCGTTTGCCGGAACCCTGTCAATTATATTCAGGGGAATGGTCTTTTGCGATACATACTGCATTCCCACATACACAGGTCCCCATACTTCATCTTCCGCAACATCGAAGCCGAATGAATGAATAACCAGATCCCTGCATTCTTTCTCTAAAATTGCTTTCGGGAATGTATGGGTATCTTTTAAGCAGAACCTGACCCATTCAGCCCATAACAGCATACACGGTATGTCACAGATTTTATTCGGCTTTACATGCGACGAAATAAACGTGTCAAAAATACGTAATTCATTCAGTTCTTCCGGGCTGACCTGCATCTCCCTATGAGGGTATTTTCCGGTTCCATTCTGTGGGACACCCCGGATGATGTCGGTCAGGCAATCCTGGTACAACACCCCTTTCGTGCTGGTCGTTTTTTGCGGAACGCATTTACCTCTTTTTTTTTCTGATTTTTTCCTGAATACTGCCGGGACCGACACAGATTTCACAGACGACATAAAAACTCACTGAAGGATGATTGAAATCCGGAATTTAAAAGGAATTGTCTGATTTTCAACGGTTGAAACAATTTTTGTAACGTAAAAAGGAGGGCCGTACCAGGTACAGGATTTTTTTCTTCCATGAATACTCCTGACCCGGCCAAAAATTCATCACCGACTCAAAAACGTTTTTCCCTTGCTCGTATCAACGCCAAATTTTTTTGCCCATTCGATTGTGACGACGGGTACGCACAATACTAGGGATTTGTCCGGATCAACCGGGAGATTACCAGTGAGAAAGGGTAGAAATGAAAGGGAGTTCTTCGGTATGGCTGCTTTGGATCTTATAAAAATTGAAACACGAATTGAAAAAACCGGATACCTATTTACCCGTTAATCACTCACAGGAATGTCGTGGGGTTCTTCCTCACACGATAAAAGGAGATAGCGGGTAGCAGGCCATCCATCCCGAAACGAATTACCCAGCAGGAATTCTGACACCGGATGGATCACCTCTGCAGGGTGGCTTACTGTCCCGCTAATACCCTTCACAAGAGATTACTCCAGAGGAAACAATGCCTTAGTTAGGTTCCCGGGATTCCCCTGATGCGATGGAAACATCATGGGGAGACCCGGCCTTAGAAGTCCTGTCATAAAGGTCTGAATCAGGCTCAATGATCTGCTGATGGATCACCCCTCATTCAAGGAGAAAACAAAAGAGAAAAAACCAGAAGCCCCGGACGCCAGGCAGAAGGTGTTGAGATTTATGCAGAAAGATACTTCAGAGGATGTGTCAGCGGAAAAAATCATCGAACCGACGTCAACCCTTTACGATGAAGGAGATTATTTCCGTATTAATGCTGAACTTCCGGGAATCGCCGAAGAGAGGATCAGGATCGACCTTGAAAAATCAACGGTGGCAATCTATGCATCGCACGATGATGTGATGTACAGGAAAATGATTGACCTCCCCTGCGAAGTCCGGTTAAGCAGGAAACGGTTCTCAAACGGGACCCTTGAATTAATCCTGGAAAAAAGGATCTCCGGGTAGACCCGCTATTCAAAAAAAGGATACCACAGAGGTTGTATCGTTTCAAAATTTGTTTCAAAATCTGTTTTTAAGCAAAGATCCTATAAAAGTCCCTATGCAATACCCGATACGGGTGAGGACAATTTCCGTCTTTGAGGATATCCCTGGGTTATTTCAGGCTGGAGATGATGGTGGCCGTATCCGGGAAAAGTATCGGAACAGGAGGATTAATTTCCCCATGGAACGTGCTACCGTATTTCAACGGTATGGAGTATCCTGTCCGTCAAACGGGTGTGGTCGCTGCGAACAGCAGGATTGTTTTTTCAATGAATTTATTCAGAATTACTGGCATTGCCCGAAAGGTGATTGATGAAACCGAGAAAAGACCCCGGATTACAAAATGGTGAAAAACAAAAATCCCGGATTAACCAGGGGATGAAACCAATGCCCGACATCAGGAGCAGGCTTTCTCTGAGACCGGACAGGATAGGACGATGCAATGAGGCTGATTGCTTCATACAAAACCTTTATATATTTTATAACACTAACCTATGGTAAATCAATACAAGTTTAAGGAGTAAGTATGATGGCAGAGAACAAATTCGCGGAAGGTATCGTAAAAGAACCCGCACGTGAAGATACAGGGTATTGGATCATGAGGGCAGAGTGAAGTCTGGCAGGAAAAGGTGACAATGACCGAAGATCTGGAACTGATAAAAAAAGATCTGGACGAACAGACAAGGCTTGCAGAAGAACGGCTCAACCGGCTGAAATATCTCCAGGCAGATTTTGACAATTACCGCAAATGGTCTGAAAAAGAAAAGGCATCGATCATTGCACTGGCAAACGAGAGCCTCATCAAAGATCTGCTTGTCATCCTGGACGATTTTGAGCATGCAATACCGTCCATACGTGAGGAAAAGAACCGTGAGGGTATCATGATGATCCAGAAAAAAATGCAAAAAATCCTCAAAGGCTACGGGTTAGAGCCCATAGAGAGCGTGGGAAAAAAATTCGATCCGCATTTGCACGAGGTAATCTGCAAGGAACGATGCAGTGAAGAGTCAGACACGATTCTTGAGGATATCGGGAAAGGTTACCAGTTGAAAACAAAAGTCATCAGGCCATCGAAAGTGAAGATTGCAGAACAAATTACAGAAAACGAAGGTGAGAACAATGGGTAAAGAAAAAATTATCGGTATTGACCTCGGTACATCCAACAGCGAGGCAGCGGTGATGCTCGGCGGCAAACCTACTATCATCCCTTCCGCCGAAGGGGCGACAGTCGCCGGAAAAATGTTTCCCTCCTATGTTGCGTTTACATCTGACGGGCAACTCCTGGTAGGTGAACCGGCACGGAGGCAGGCTATAAGTAACCCGGAAGGTACGGTGACAGCCGCGAAACGGAAGATGGGAACTGACCAGATCTACCGTATTTATGGTAAACAGTATACGCCACAACAGATCTCCGCATTCCTCCTGCAGAAGATTAAGCGGGACGCAGAAGCATTCCTCGGCGAGCCAATTACAAAAGCCGTGATCACGGTTCCCGCCTATTTCAATGACAACCAGAGGACCGCAACAAAGGATGCCGGAAAAATTGCCGGTCTCGATGTGGTCCGGCTCGTGAATGAACCGACGGCGGCTTCCATGGCGTATGGTCTGGACCGGAGCGGGGAATACAAGATCCTTGTCTTCGATCTTGGCGGTGGAACGCTTGATGTAACTATTATGGAATTTGGCGGGGGAACGTTCACCGTCCTCGCCACTTCCGGCGATACCCAGCTTGGCGGTACGGATATGGACACTGCGATTTATGAATGGATTGCAGCCGAGTTCAAAAAAATGGAGGGTATCGATATAAGAAACGACAAAATGGCGATCAACCGGGTAAAAGAAGCTGCAGAAAAAGCGAAGATCGAGTTATCCACGGTCATTGAGACCGAGATCAATCTCCCGTATGTGTCTGCCACCCAGGCAGGCCCAAAGCATCTTTCGCTCAAACTGAGCCGTGCAAAACTCGAGCAGCTTGTTGAACCCATCATAAAGCGCTGTATCCAGCCGTTCGAACAGGCACTCAAGGATGCCAGCCTTACAAAAGATGACATCCAGAAAGTGATCCTTGTTGGCGGACCGACGCGGATGCCCATTGTCCAGAAGTTTATCGAGGATCATATCGGGAAGAAGGTAGAGCGGGGGATCGACCCGATGGAATGCGTTGCCATTGGAGCAGCGATCCAGGGTGCCATTCTGGGCGGTGAGATCACGGATATGGTGCTTCTTGATGTTACCCCGCTGACCCTCGGCCTTGAAACACTTGGCGGGGTGAGGACCGCGCTGATAGAGAGAAATACCACAATCCCTACGAAAAAAAGCCAGACGTTCTCAACAGCGGCCGATTACCAGACCTCCGTGACGATTCATGTGCTCCAGGGCGAACGGCCCATGGCAGCTGACAATGTAAGTCTCGGGCAGTTCAACCTCGTTGGCATCCCACCGGCGCCACGAGGAGTCCCCCAGATCGATGTCACGTTCGATATCGATGCTTCGGGCATCCTGAACGTTTCGGCAAAGGATCTTGGTACGGGAAAGGAACAGAAGATGACCATTACTGCCTCGACAAAACTGGCAGAGAATGATGTCAAAAAGATGGTCAATGAAGCAAAACAGTTTGAAGAACAGGATAAACAAAGAAAAGAAGAAGTCGAGGCCCGCAACGCAGCTGATTCACTGGTGTATGTGGCAGAAAAAACCAAATCCGACCTGGCCGGGAAGCTGAGTACGGAACTGGTCGATAAGGTGAATGCGGCTATTGTGGCAGTCAAAGCAGCCCTTGAAGGCAAGGATAGCGGGAAGATAAAAACTGAGACTGAAAAACTCCAGAAAGTGCTGGGAGAAGCCGGTTCGGCTGCATATCAGCAGGCAGCCCAGCAGCAGTCACAGGAACAGGCAGGCCCGCAGGCAGGTTCTGCCGGCTATTCCGGTGCTGAAACAAGCGGCAAAAACGGTGAAAAGGTCGTGGATGCCGACTTCAAGGTACACGACGAGAAATAACCGGTACTCGTGCAAATGGAAAAGAAAGACTATTACGAGACCCTGGGCGTAAAACGGGATGTATCGGCGGATGACTTAAAGAAAGCGTTCAGGCACCTGGCAAGAAAATATCACCCGGATCTCAACAAGGGAAGCAAAGAGGCAGAAGAAAAGTTCAAGGAGATCAACGAAGCCTACCAGGTACTCAGCGACCCACAGAAAAAGGCAGAGTACGACCAGGTAGGACACACTGCCTTTAAGCCCGGGGACGCGGCGGGATACCACACACCAAGTTACGATGACCTGTTCCGTGACTTCGGGCTGGGGGACATCTTCGACGCATTCTCGGGAGGTACCGGGAGGGCGCGGAGCCGGGCCGGTGCAGACCTGAGGTACGAGATCGAGATCTCCCTCACCGATGCATTTTATGGCACCAAAAACTCCGTTGAGGTCCCCCACAGCTATGAGTGCGGAACCTGCCATGGCTCCGGCGCACAGCCGGGTTTCAGCCGGACCTGCCCGAAATGCGGGGGGTCGGGTGAGATTCGTAACGTCCAGCGGAGCGGTCACCAGCAGGTGATGAACATCGCCCAGTGCCCCGAATGCGGGGGACGCGGGACGGTCATCGGGAAACTCTGTGAGACCTGCCATGGAAAGGGGACTATCCGGAAGATGAGACGAATTGAGGTCTCCATTCCTGCCGGTGTTGAAGATGGTCAGTTCCTGCGGATCGCCGGCGAAGGAGAGCCTGGCCAGGACCACGGTCCCCCCGGCGATCTTTACGCGGTTGTCCATATCAAAAAACACCCTGTCTTTGAACGACAGGGCGCGGACCTGTACAGTACTGCAGTTGTCGGGCTTGCAACTGCCCTCCTCGGTGGTGAAATTACCGTTCCCACCATTACGGGAAGTGCAACACTCAGAATCCCCCGCGGATCACAGAGCCACACGCTCTTCCGCCTCAAAAATCAGGGAATGCCCTACCTCAATTCCAGCGGCCGGGGCGATCTTCTCATAAAAGTGGTAGTAAAGATTCCGGAAAAACTGACAAAAAAACAGGAGGACCTGATGAAAGAGGCTTTTATCGGGTGAGCATAAGGAAGAGGGAATTGGTGTGGTCACAAAGAAACAAAAGAACCCCAAGAAAAAACCTGAAGAAACGATAAAAACATCATTGATGAACCGGTATGGGGAATCCTTCATCGCTAAACTTACCCCGCAGGATCTGGATGAACTTCAGTTCTACCGTAAGAAGCAGTACGACAAAGAAGACGGCTGGAACAGTGGATACCGGTTAAAATTTGAATCAAAACTGAGGCAGTACTTTCACGAAGAAATTCTCACACGCGAGATCGCCAGTATCGAAACCCTGCTTGGGCTTATCGATCACCAGGACTTGAGAGACTCTGCCCTCTAGCGGCTTTCCCTGCATGCAATCACCTGCAACTGGTGTTCATGGGTAATCTTGGACTAAAGGTAAATCTACTTGGTAAATGTATGGTTTTTTTCACTATATCACCCTGAAGGGAATAACAAAAGACCGCTGACATTGTTTCAAAATTTGTTTCAAAATCTGTTTTACACCACAACCTTTGATAAATTCCCTGAATAATACCCTGACGGTCAAGGGACGGCAGGGCACCAGAAAAACATGGTCGGGGGCGGTGCAGGTTCCCTTGCCATGAAGGCCTTGGGAAATTAGTGAGGGGCATCCTGCCAATTGTCAAGGGAGAATGGTCAACCCGTTCCTTTGCGTGTCAGGTTAGTCAGAAAAGATGGAGAGAGTTATGGTGCGATGGTACTACAAATCAATTTTTGATGAACTCGAAGAGATGAGAAATTACATGGAAGCATTGTTTCATCAGATCTACGAGACGAACCCGACAGCATTGCTACCGTCTGCAAAAGAGTCAGCGATGCTGCCGGTACAAAAGGCCCGTCTCCGTGTCGATGTTATCGAACAAGGTGATGAAGTTGTCATAACGGCAGATCTTACACCCGGGGTTACCAAAAACGATATCACGCTTGACCTGATCACCCCGCAGGCGCTGCAAATTTCCTGGGAGCGCAAAGAAGAAAAAAAAGAGGAAACGGAGGGGTATTACCTGCGCGAACGTAGTTTTGGTTCCATGACACGGATCGTTCCCCTCCCGGTACCTGTCACTGAAGAGAAAGCGACTGCTACGGTTAAAAATGGAGTGCTTGAAGTTCACCTGAAAAAAACAACGAAAGGACCAAAAGGAAAAATTCCCATCGAATAATACCCGGGTGGCGGTCAGAACGGTTTCCACAACCGGTTGACAAGGGAGAATAAAAGAATTCTGTTTCTTCTCTTTGAAGAACAGGGTGAGAGTTAACATGAAGGTAATCGTTGAACGCGAAGGATGAGGTGATAACAAATGGATCAATTCGAAGATATGATGAAAGGCATCAAGGGGATGTCCGAGAAAGACATGATGATGGCAGAAAAAAAATACGAGGAAATGTGTAACTGCCGGCTCTGTCCCACCCACAACAAATGTGCAAAGAACGCAAAAGAACTGATCTTCTGCATAAAAGGGAAGAGTTTCATGTGTATTTCCGAAGCCAAAGGCTGTATCTGCCCGGCATGCCCCGTGACAGCGGAGTTTGGGTATAAGAACAAATTCTTCTGCATGAAGGGTGCAGAAAAAGCCCAGCGTTACGAACATTCTTTGTGGGGAACAAAAATACCCTGATTTTTCTCAACCATTGATGTATGGATTTTAAAAAAAGGGTGATAATCCATGATTATGGTAAAAAAACGTGATGGACGAAAAGAGGTGTTCATTCCTGAAAAGATTGTCGTGAGTGCCATAAAATCCGGCGCACCTCCTGATGTTGCGAGAATAATTGCACAGGATATCGAACGAACGGCAAAAGAGGGAATAACAACCCAGGAAATCAAAACAAAGACTCTCCACCTGCTCAAATCAGAAAACCCGGAATGGGAGCGAAACTGGTTGGTCTATGACATCGCTGTGAAAAAACGATCGGGCTAAAAGAATTGATGCGATCATAACCCTGGTTTAAAACAGCGATTACCGGTGAAAAATAATGGACATTTCCCAGACAAGAATTCAGGAATTGATCAAAGACTTATCCCATAAGAATGAGGATATCCGCTGGGGGGCTGCGTTTGCCCTTGCAAGGATTGGCGTTCCGGCAGTCGACCTGCTTATTCCTGCACTTGATGATAACGACAGTGTCGTGCGACTGAGAGCTGCCTGGGCGCTTGGGCGAATAGGGGACCCGCGTGCGACAGACAGACTGATCGTCACACTTCGTGACGGTGACTGGTCAGTGCGGATGCGGGCTGCAGAAGCTCTTGGCAGGATGAGGGCAACCACAGCAACCGATGCCCTTTTACTGGCGTTACGGGATGAGAATCCTGACGTGAGAAGACATGCAACCGCTGCACTCACCCAGATTGCGGATCCCGCGTCTGCTGACCGTCTTGGTGATACCTTAAAAGATCCTGACTGGCGCGTAAGGATGGGAGCTGCCCTTGCACTTGCTTCTATCGGGGACAACAAGAGCCTGGCGTATCTTGAAACAGCGACCCGCGATGAGAATGAATTCGTCCGTAAAGTGGCACAGGCAGTAATGAGAAAAAAAGAGACAGAAATGCCCCGCACTTTAAAAAGCAGTTAACAATATAATGCCGTAATTTTTAAAAAAAAGAGCCCTTTTGTTGTTTCACGCTTTGTTTCAAAATCTGAGGTACAGGCAATACTCTATAAAACTTCATTTTCAATACCGTTGTCATCAGTGATACACCTGTCCATTTTCCGGGACAGGAAAACTGCAAATGAGGTATTGACGTATGGAACCAATCAAGTTGTACTCGTTACCGAAACTACCCTATGAGTATACTGCCCTAGCGCCGTATATTTCAGAAGAACAACTGAAACTACACCACCTGAAGCATCACCAGGCATATGTTACTGGTGCAAATGCGATTCTTGAAAAACTGGACAAAGCACGAAAGGATAATGTGGACCTGGATCTCAAGGCGACCTTAAAAGAACTGTCATTCCACCTGGGAGGTTACCGTCTCCATAACAGGTTCTGGGAAAATCTTGCACCCGCAGGAAAGGGTGGGGGAGGAGCGCCGAAAGGAGGACTGGCGGCTGCAATCGAAGGGGAGTATGGGAAATTCGAGCGGTTCAAAAAGGAGTTTACCCAGACAGCAGTCAGTGTCGAGGGTTCGGGATGGGCTGTTGTCACCTACTGTGAGAAAACCAACCGACCCCTGATCCTGCAGGTCGAGAAACATAATCTGAACATCATCCCCGCTTTTCCCATTCTGATGGTGCTTGACGTGTGGGAACACGCCTATTACCTGGATTATAAGAATGATCGGGCAAAATTTGTCGATATATTCTGGAATATTGTGAACTGGGACATGGTAGGCAAACGGTTTGACCTGATGAAGAAATAATCCGGTTCCCTGTATGGATTCCCTTAAAAAGTATGAAAAATTACGGGGTCTCATGGGAAAACCGGAATACAAAAAAAAGAACCAATAACCTTGGCTTTCAGGAGGAAAAAATGCCAGAATTTGTAAACCCTTTCAGTGGGAAAGTACCGGAACGAAGGTTAACACACGAAGAACTTGTCCGTGCAATCCGTCTTGATCTGGCCGCAGAACACGAGGCTGTGCATGCGTATATGGCCCATGCTGATGCAACGGATAACCCGATTGCAAAAGCCGTGCTGATCGATATTGCGAATGAAGAACGTGTGCATGCCGGTGAATTTGGCCGTCTTTTATCGATACTGACGGGAGATGAAGATGAATTTCTGAAAAAAGGGGCAGCTGAAGTTGATGCCACGGCTGCTCAGATTACCCGCCCGAAGCAGGCACCTGCTGACGTGCAGGTACCATCGATCGGATCAATGAAATCAGGATAAGAGGTGATTGAAATGGAAAACACATATCTGGGACGAAACGAGGCTCCGATTGCGGCTGAAACCTGGAAACTGCTGGACGGGACCATGGTTGAAGCAGCAAAAAGCCAGCTCACCGGCCGTCGTATTATTGCCATTGACGGGCCATTTGGCTTCGGGCTGAAAACAGTACCGACGAATGATTGTGAACTGACAGGAGGTATTTCCGCCAGTGGCTGTATCCCGGTTACGCTCATAAAAACAGGGTTCAGCCTTGGCAAAAGGGATCTGGCATCATTTGAAAAGGAGCAGCTGCCTTTTGATGCGGGACCGGTGGCCTGTGCAGCAATTGACTGTGCTGCAAAAGAAGACCAGATCCTGTTCAACGGAATCGCCGGGTCGCCGGGATTGCTCACCGTTGAGGGGTCGAGTTCCCAGACCCTGACAAAATGGGACAAGATCGGGACCGCAGCAGACCAGATTATCGATGCTGTCACAAAGCTGGATGATGCCGGGTTCCACGGCCCCTATTCCATGGCTCTTGCACCGTCTCTCTATAACCTGTTATTGCGGCGGTACCCCCAGGGAGATGGTACCGAACTCGACCATATCCGCACAATTATAGCCGAAGGTGTCGTGAAGGCCCCGCTCCTGAAAAAAGGAGGGGTGATCCTCGCTTCGGGCCGCCAGTATTCCACAATTGTTATCGGACAGGACATGGTTATTGGCTATAATGGCCCGGTTGGAGACGGACTTGAGTTTGAGGTACTCGAGAGCCTTGCACTGTTCATCCGCTCACCGGACGCAATCTGTGTCCTGAAGTAGGGAAATGGAGGGGAGTGAAGACAGTATGTCAGGAACGATTGGAGATCGTCTGAAAAAATTTGAGCAGGAACACGAGGTATATGTCAGTGCACAGGATGCACAGACCTTTTGGATTGTCAATGCAAGGATACCAAAGAACCAGGAAAGTCATCACCGCTCAAGAAAATATGTTTCAGGACCGAACGAACAGGGAAATGTCCTCATTTTTCAGGATTATGCACGATCGGATGCTTATAGTGCAGAAAACTGGGGAACCATAAAAACGTTTGACGATTTCGTGGAAAAATCCCTTTCCTCTATCCTCGAGGATAAAAAAGAATATGACCAGAATAAGAAGGAGGGATGCGGGACCAGCTGCGACTGAAGAATGCTCTGTCCCTGTCACATGACGACGACCAGACTCCCCAGTTCCTCGAAAAAGGTGATGAAAGTCCTGCATTCAGGGCGCGAACTGACCCAGAAAGACCTTGTGAAAAAAACAAGCCTTCATCCCCGTACTGTTCGGTATGCCTTGAAAAAGCTCAAAGAACAGGAACTTCTCACTGAAAAATTAAAGATGGGCGATTTACGCCAGATTTTGTACCAACTACGGATGAACAGAACTAAAAGCCCATCTTTTTAAAAAAAACTAAAATAGGGTGCTGTTTCAAAATTTGAAAATCAGACCCATGTTCAAATAGACGCATACGCCATTATGCGTTCATGAATAAAACGTACTCTCTCCTTATGCTCCTTGCCATTGTCGCTATGTTTGCGGTGATGGCCGGATGTACCGGGAACACGGGATATGGAACACCGGTGCCGACACCCACTGCAAATCCTGACCTCACAAACCAGAACTCTCCTGAAGCGGCAACCTTCACCGCTTATCCTGCGATAACGAACCTGCACACACCGGATGTCCCGATCGGCCTGCGGTTCGTAGCAGGCGGGTTTACGGCACCCATAAGTATTGCAGACCCGCATGACGGAAGCGGCAGGCTCTTCATGGTTGACCAGACCGGGTATGTGAAGATCTTTTATACGAATGGCACGGTGATTGATCAGCCGTTCCTTGATGTCCGGGACCGGCTGGTCAAGATAGATCCAACGTATGATGAACGAGGATTGCTCTCGATCGCATTCCACCCGCAGTTTGCATCAAACGGCAGGGTTTTTGTCTATTACAGTGCTCCGCTCCGGGCAGGTGTCGATCCAAACTGGAGCGCCACGAACCACCTCTCCGAGTTCCACATCTCGGCAACAAATCCCAACCTGGTGGATATGTCAACTGAGAAGATCCTCCTGCAGGTCGACAAACCCTACCAGAACCATAATGGGGGGATTCTCCTGTTCGGCCCTACTGACGGGTACCTCTATCTCCCGCTTGGTGACGGGGGCAGGGCGGACGATACCGGGATGGGACACACCCCGGGGATTGGGAATGCCCAGGACCTCACCAAACTCCTCGGCAAGGTCATTCGCATCGATGTAGACCATTCGAGCCCGGGAAAACTCTACGCAATCCCCCCGGATAACCCGTTCCTGTCGAATGCAAGTATAGCGCCCGAGATATATGCGTACGGGTTCAGGAACCCGGCCTACGCTACCTTTGACTCCGGTGGGAGTCATAAGATGTTCGTCGCCATGGCCGGCCAAAGGCTCTTCGAATCCGGGCTTATTGTTTATAAAGGAGGGAATTATCCCTGGAACATAAGAGAAGGCACCCACTGCTTCAACCCGACAAATGATTTCCTGCTACCCAACGCCTCCTGTCCGACTACCGGGAACAGTGGACAACCGCTGATCGGGCCCGTGATCGAGCTCGGTCATGATGTCGGTGATACGATTGTTGGCGGCGTTCTCTATCGTGGCTCACTGATGCCATCTCTCCAGGGGACATACCTCTACGGAACGTGGTCAGATGAAAACAGGATTGTCGGGAATGGGACACTGCTCGTTTCAAAACCCCCGGCAGGTCTGGATCTCGCTACACTTCCCGATGATGCCTCGAAACTGACCCCGGCACAGAATGCTATGTGGTCGACCTGGAAAATGCCGGTCGCAAACAACGCAAATGGACGTATCAATGCCTTCATCCGTGGTCTCTATGAAGATAACAACCATGAAGTGCTCGTCCTTATCAACCAGAACGGTGGGCCCGGACTTACACCCCAGGGCTCTGGCGAAATCTGGCAGATGGTGCCTGCAACCACTTCCGGCCTGGTGAGCACAACCGCCCGACTCAAGGGCACCCCGGCACCTACTATGGCAATGGGCGGTGGTCCGCCAGTGGCCATCCAGCTTACCATAAAAGGTGACAAGTTCAACCCGTCGAACCTGTCAGCTCCGGCAGGGGCACAGATTACCCTCACGTACAATGACCAGGACCTCGACCCCCACAACTTCGCGCTCTATCCATCCACATCAATTTCCGACGCGGTCTTCCGGAGCCCGGTGATTACCGGACCGGTCACTGCCACGTATACATTCACCGCGCCTGCGACTCCCGGCACGTACTACTTCCGGAGCGATCCGAACACCGGGTTGCTGGGAATATTTACCGTAACCTCTTCAGTACCTCAGACAACGACCGTACCTGCAACAACTGCGCCTCCGGCAGGCGGTATCACCAAAATGATAACGCTGACGGCAAAGAACCTGGCATTCGATACCAACACGATCACCGTACCGGCCGGTTCAACGGTCGTGATGACCTTTGTCAACAACGATGTGAATATCCCGCACAACTTTGCCCTCTATACTGACAACACGGCAACTACTAAGATCTTTGCCGGTGCTTTTGTCACCGGTGTGAACACGGTGACCTACACCTTTACCGCACCGTCAACCCCGGGGAATTATTTCTTCCGGTGCGACACTCACCCGGAATTGATGACCGGCACGTTTGTGGTGACGTAAGAAAAAATGACATTTTCATTTTTTTTATATAAACCCTGACCTTCTATGAGAACCTTGGAGATTCTCTTCGTGATTGCGTTATGTTTACTTATATCAGGATGTGTGAGTACACTGCCACAGGGGAGTTCATCCATGAGCCCTGCCCCTGCTTGCCAGGATCCTGCCCTCCCGATACCCGCCATGGTCTCATATTCAGGAACGGGCGAACCACCCTTGGTGTTTATCATCAGTCCCCCGTTTGATGGCGGCATAATGGCGGGGAATGTAACCATCGTTGTCGAGGTTACCAACTTCACCCTGGTCTCTCCGGGTGGGAAGAACAGTGCGGCGACCGGCCACCTGATCTATTACCAAGATGTCGTCCCTCCCGTGTTGGAAGGTGTCCCGGCGTTCACCCGGCCCGGCACGTACGGGGTTTCATCGGAAACCACGTTCGGGTGGGAAGGGATCACGCCGGGTACGCATACGTTCGCAGTACAACTGGTGAACGCAGACAATACTCCTCTTAATCCCCCGGTTGTCGATGCGATTGATGTGACAGCAGTCGTACCGGGGATGATAACCGACCCGGAAACGTAAGCGGACCCTTCACGGTGACTCGCCCTTGACGAGGGCCTGCTCAAAAGGTTCAGGTGCATTTTTTTTATACGCCGAAATACCTTTATTGCCCTTACCCCATTACATACCCGTCTTGACCCGGTTATGGGATGGCGGTACGTAATATATGGACAGTCAGACCTGTCGGTAAAGTTGCGATTGTCAATGGTGCCCCATCCGGAACAGGCCATGCAACCGCACAGCTCCTTACAAAAGAAGGGGTCAGGATTGCCTCGTTCAAAAACGAATTAAAGTCTCAGAGGAATATCCTCCGGAACAATTTCCAGTAAAGGTGATAACGCTACGAAAATTTCTCCCCTCATTACAGCACTCCTCATTTTGTCAGTATGTGTGAATGTCTTTTTTTTGACATTGTATGTTCCTGCAGATCAGAACAGGTTGTCCCAATTGAATCTTCAGGTAAATGCACTGAGCAATGAAAATTCCCA
>Ga0208980_10000395_pt1 | contig 24173 bp, 22 predicted proteins | sample WetSurMetagenome_3_FD_187993 | JGI IMG/M metagenome (GOLD analysis project Ga0208980, IMG submission 187993) | Wetland microbial communities from Twitchell Island in the Sacramento Delta, sample from surface sediment Aug2011 Site A1 Bulk (version 2) | ecosystem: Environmental > Aquatic > Marine... | reverse complement strand
ATCCCCCGGCGCGTGCTCAGGTATCGCATCGTGGAAATCGCTGCCCAGTCCTGGTGGAAAAACGCCGCCCGCCCCCGCGCCGCGGGATCCCGTTGTGCCGCGTCAACTCCGCTGAGGATAGGTAACGAATAGAGGCTGATCAAGCACTTTCGCGGGGCCCCTTGGGTTCAGTCGGGGGCGCGGCGTAGCACCCCGAGAATCCACCGGGGGTCGGCGCGCCACGACCAAAGCCTGGCGGAGCCTCCGACAAGAATGCCCTCAAGAGGCAAGCAAGGAATGGACAGGCTGGACCGATTGAAAATGGGCACGCATCCAACTGAGAAAGGGGAGGGTCCTGAACGGCCAACCTCAGGCGGGTGTTTGGCTGCCTGGCGGGTTGGTTTGCCGTATCGTACCTGTTCGGTATCCTCCTGGTTGGCATGACCAGTGTCCCCGCCCCGAGTGGTGGTTCGGCACCTCGCCCGAAGGAATCGGCACCGTATTCATGCTGCACAATCTCATGGTCGCCTGGGTGGTGCCGCGCCTCACCGCCCCGCCTCCGGAGCATATCCTGCACCGGGTGGAGAGCATCCGTATCCCGCGTGGCGCGGGCGCGGCCACCGGCCACTAACCGGTACCGTTCTGATCGGACTCAGCTGCGCTTCGGCGGGGATTTTTTGAGTACAACCCGTTCCCGATGTGTGGTAGATAAGTATTTTTCGGCGAGCCGGTGGTAGCGATGGACGTTGAGCTTCTGGAGATCCGCGACTTCATTGCCGCCCGCCCACCGTTCGACCACCTCCCGGAGGCGGTTCTCGATCGATTGCCCAAGCACCTCTCCGTGCGCTATTTGCGCCGGGGCACCCCGTTTCCGCCGGCGGACGCCGACGCCCCCTATCTCTACCTGGTGCGCCGCGGCGCGATCGAGATGCGCGACTCCCAGGGCGAGCTGGTCAGCAAGCTCGGGGAAGGCGATCTCTGCATCTTCCCCTGCGATCCGCGACGACCGGAGGCCGCCCTCAAGGGCACCGCCGCCGAAGACACCCTGGTTTATATCTTACCCTGCACGCAGCTCAACCAACTGCGCAGCGAGAACCCGGCCTTTGCCGAGCACTTCGACCAATCGGTGGCGGATCGGCTGCGCCGGGCCCTGCGCCTGATGCAGGAAGGACCGGTCCGCGGGACCCGGTTGATGAGCGTTTACGTGGGTGAGCTCCTGGCGCGGGACCTGGTCCGGGCCACGCCCGAGACCAGTATTCAGGATGCCGCCGCGATCATGACCGAGCACCGGGTATCCTCGCTGATGATCATGGATGGACCGAGGCTGGTGGGCATGATCACCGACCGGGATCTGCGCAGCCGCTGCATCGTCCCCGGCGTGCCCTACGACCGGCCGGTCCGGGAGATTATGACCGAGCATCTTCACACCACCCGCTGGGACACCCTCGGCTCCCAGGCGCTGATCACCATGAGCCGGCTCAACGTCCACCACCTGCCGGTGCTCGACGGCGAGCAGGTGGTCGGGGTCATCTCGACTACGGACCTGGTGCGCTTTCAGAGCTCGAACGCCGTTTATCTGGTCAGTGATATCCGTAAGGCCCCGGATGTGGATACCCTGATCCAGGCCAGCCGCAAGCTGCCGGAGCTGCAGATCCACCTGGTCAATAGCGGCTCCACCGCCGACCACATCGGTGAGGCCATCACCGCGGTGACCGATGCCATCAGCATCCGCCTGCTGGAGCTCGCCGAGGCCAAGCTTGGGCCGCCGCCGGTGGCCTATGTCTGGATGGCCGGCGGCTCCCAGGCACGCCGCGAGCAGTCCTCGCACTCCGACCAAGACAACGCCCTCATGCTGGCCGATGACCTCGGGTCGGCGGATGAGCCCTATTTCGAGGAGCTGGCCCGCTTCGTCAACGACGGCCTCAACGCCTGCGGCTATTTTTTCTGCCCTGGAAACGTGATGGCGTCGAACCCCAAGTGGCGCCAGCCGCTGCGGGCATGGCGCAAGTACTTCAAGAACTGGATCGAGCGCCCGGAGCCCATGGCGCTGATGCTCTCGAGCGTGTTCTTCGACCTCCGTGCCATCCATGGGACGGTGGGGCTACTCGAGGAGCTGCGGCGCTGCATCCAGGATCGCGCCCGTAGCAACAAAATCTTTCTCGCCTTCATGGCCGCCAACGCGCTAAGGAACCGGCCTCCCATTGGCTTCTTCCGCAACTTCGTGCTAATCAGCGGCGGCGATCACGACAACACCTTCGACATCAAGCACCGGGGAATCGTACCGATCGTGGATCTGGCGCGGGTGGGGGCCCTTTCCGCCGGGATTGCGGAGGTCAATACGGTGGAGCGCCTCGAGCTCGCCGCCGAGGCCAAGGCCATCAGCCGCGACGGCGCCGCCGACCTGATCAACGCGCTGGAGTTTATCGCCACCCTCAGGGTCCGCCATCAGGTGCGGCAGCTTAGAAGTGGGAGAAAGGCCGACAACTTTCTCTCCCCCGATGAGATCTCGCCGCTGGAGCGCGGGCACCTCAAGGATGCCTTCTCCCTGATTGATACCATGCAGGAAGCGCTCAGTCAGCGCTACCAAACCGGCCGCTTCAGTTGAGCCTATGTGGGGCCTACCTTTCACTTTGGATTGGCGGCGGCGCTGGCTCCTACGTCGGGTACCGGCCGGGCCGCTGCAGGATTTCCTCACGCATCCCTTCCCCCTGCCGGCACTCGATTATCGCGGGGTGGAGTATCTGGCGGTGGACCTCGAGACCACCGGCCTCGACACCAAGGTGGACGACATCCTCAGCGTGGGCTTCGTGGCCATCCGCGGAAACCGCATCGATCTGTCCACGGCACAGCACCGGCTGGTGCGGCCCACCCAGGCGATCCCCGAGAGTAGCGCCATCATCCATCAGATCACCGACGACCAGGCAGCCCAGGGTGAGCCCCTAGAGACGGTGCTGCGGGACCTCCTCGAGGCCCTCAAGGGTAAGGTGCTGGTGGCCCACCACGCCGTGGTGGAGCTGTCCTTTCTCGGGCTGGCCTGCAAACGGCTGTACGGCACCCCGCTGCTGGTCCCGGCGATCGACACCCAACTGATCGCCCGGCGCTGGCTCGATCTGCGCCAACAGCCGATCAAACCAGGCTCGCTGCGGCTCCATGCCCTGGGGGATCAGTTCAACCTGCCCCGTTATGTCGCGCACAATGCCCTGAGCGACGCCCTGGCGGCGGCGGAGATTTTCGTCGCCCAGGCGGCGTACCGTGACAGCGGGCGCGGCTGCCTCCTGCGTGAGTTCCTGACGCGATGGTAGATTGAGGCGCGCCCACCGATTGGCGAGGCACCCTGGTTACGTTTAATATCGCGCTGTTCGCCGTTGCAGGGAGAAACGGTAGCGCAACAACAATCCCTTAGGGGACTATAACCGAATCACCAAGTGAGGAGATTGCTCCATGTCGGAAATCAAGGTCTATCCGGTTCCAGCAGCGCTCGCCCAGAGCGCCTACATCGATGCCGCCCAGTACGACGCCCTGTACCGCCAGTCCGTCGAGGACCCTGACGGCTTTTGGGGGGAGCAGGCGGAACAGTTCATCACCTGGTTCAAAAAATGGGACCGCGTGTCGGACTGGAGCTTCGATGCCTCGAACCTCTACATCAAATGGTTCAGCGGCGGTAAGCTCAACGTCGCCTACAACTGCCTGGACCGCCACCTCGGCACCCGAGGCGACCAGGTCGCCCTGATCTGGGAGGGTGACAGCCCGGAGGAGTCGCGCAAGATCACCTACCGCGAGCTCCACGCCGAGGTCAGCCGGCTGGGCAATGTGCTCAAGTCGCGCGGGGTTAAGAAGGGGGATCGGGTGTGCATTTACATGCCTATGATCCCGGAGGCGGCCGTGGCAATGCTCGCCTGCGCGCGCATCGGCGCCGTCCACTCGGTGGTCTTCGGCGGGTTCTCGCCCGACAGCCTGCGCGATCGCATCCTCGACTCCGACTGCCGCACCCTCATCACCTCCGATGAGAGCATGCGCGGCGGCCGTCAGGTGCCCCTGAAGAAGAACGCGGACACCGCCCTGCGCTCGTGCCCCAACGTCTCCACCGTGGTGGTGATCCAGCGCACCGGAGGCAACGTGGAATGGGCCGAGGGACGCGACATCTGGTACCACGAGGCCATGGCCCAGGCCTCGGTGGATTGTCCGCCCGAGGAGATGGACGCCGAGGACCCGCTGTTCATCCTCTACACCTCCGGCTCCACTGGTAAGCCCAAGGGTGTACTGCACACCACCGCCGGGTATCTGGTGTTCGCGGCCATGACCCACCGCTACACCTTCGACTATCACGACGGCGAGATCTTCTGGTGCACGGCGGATGTGGGCTGGGTCACCGGCCACACCTATATCGTCTATGGCCCGCTGGCCAATGGCGCCATCAGCCTGATGTTCGAGGGCATCCCCAACTACCCCGACGTCTCCCGCTTCTGGGATGTGGTCGACAAGCACCAGGTCAACATCTTCTACACCGCCCCCACCGCGATCCGCGCCCTCATGCGCTCGGGTGAGGAGCCGGTCAAGAAGACCTCGCGCAAGAGCCTGCGCCTGCTCGGCACCGTGGGCGAGCCGATCAATCCCGAGGCCTGGGAGTGGTACCACCGGGTGGTGGGCGACGAGCGCTGTCCGATCGTCGACACCTGGTGGCAGACCGAGACGGGCGGCCATCTGATCACCCCCCTGCCCGGCGCCACCGCGCTGAAGCCCGGTTCCGCCACCAAGCCATTCTTCGGTGTGGTACCGGAGATTGTCGACGCCACCACCGGCGAGATCCTCAAGGGCGCTACCGAGGGTGCACTGGTGCTCACCCGGCCCTGGCCGGCGATGATGCGCTCGGTCTATGGTGACCATCAGCGGTTCGTGGACACCTACTTCACCCAGTATCGCGGCTCGTACTTCACCGGCGACGGTGCCCGCCGCGACGCCGACGGCTACTACTGGATCACCGGCCGCATCGACGACGTGCTCAACGTCTCGGGCCACCGTCTCGGCACCGCCGAGATCGAATCCGCCCTGGTGCTGCACCCGAAGGTGGCTGAAGCCGCCGTAGTGGGCTATCCGCATGAGATTAAGGGCCAGGGCATCTACGCTTATGTCACCCTGATGGCCGGTGAGCAGCCGAGCGATGAGCTGAGAAAGGAGCTGATCAAGCAGGTGCGTGATGAGATCGGACCCATCGCCACTGTCGACCTGCTGCAGTGGGCGCCGGCGCTGCCGAAAACCCGTTCGGGCAAGATCATGCGGCGTATCCTGCGCAAGATCGCGGAGAATCAGCTCGATAGTCTCGGCGACACCTCGACCCTGGCCGATCCCGCGGTGGTGGAGGACCTGGTGCACAATCGGGCCAACCGCTAGCGCCCGCCCAGGGCCGCCCGAGCCGAGGTCATCCCCGGCTCGGGCTTTCCAGCGCCGCGGTGTGCCTCCGCCAGGCCAAGGATGCGTCCACTGTGAGGCTCACAAGAACCCCTCGCGCCCCCCTAGGGGGCGCGGTTTTTTCTGCGCTTTTTGTCCATCTGAAGAAGGTACGCCTTGAGCCCGAGTCTGCGTGTTGGCGTCTTTGTTGACGCCGAGAATATCAAGTACAACGGCGGGTATCAGATGCGCTACGACATCCTGCGGCGCTTTGCCGCCCGCCTCGGAGGCACGCTGCTGCGCCTCAACACCTACATCGCATTCGATCGGGAACGCGCCAAACAGGACCCTGAATACGCCAAGAAGGGCCGCTATTACCAACAGATGATGCGCGACTTCGGCTGGAAGGTGACGGTCAAGGACGTGCGGCGCTACGTGGACGAAGACGGCAACATCAACACCAAGGCCAACGCCGACCTCGACATGGCCGTGGATGCGATGACCCAGGCCGAGCGCCTGGATTACGTTATCCTGGTGAGCGGCGACGGAGACTTCCTGGAGGTGGTCGGCGCCCTGCAAAACAAGGGCTGCCGGGTGGAGCTGATCGGTTTCAAGAACGTTTCCCGCCAGCTCCAGCGGCAGGTAGACGCCTTCTATTGCGGTTACCTCATCCCTGATCTGCTGCCGATCTACTACGAGTCACGCAACGCCTGGGGCAAGCCGGGCTCCTGCGTGCGCGGTGTCTGTACCAAGTGGTTCGCGGACAAGGGTTACGGTTTCCTACGCTTCCTCAACCACATCTCCCCGGACCTCTGGATCACCGACCCCCGCGAGCCCGACTCCCCCTACACCAGCGTATTCTGCCACGCCAATGAGCTGGCGGAGGAGGTCACCGAAGAGCTGTTGTACAACCGTGACACGATACTAGAATTCTACCTTCAGGAAAGTGAACAGAAGGACAACGGCCTGGTGGCAAACAACGTCCGCCTCGCCTTTGCTGTCAACCGGTGAGGAAGGAAGATCGGCATCGGCATCGGACCCCTCCATCGGCCCCTCGTGGGTGTGCGGATGCCAGTAGGCTTACCCCTAGCTAGCCCGGAGCCATTGCGAGCATGGTAGCCAAACCGCAAGCCACTGGAGGCGTCTCGGGACTCGCCGCCCAGCTCATCTCCGCCCAGATCCTGTCGGAGCGAGCCGCCAAGCAGGCCTATCAGGCGGCGACGATCCAACGCAAGTCCTTCGTCCAGTATCTGGTGGACGAGAAGATCCTCGACAGCCGCACCATCGCGGTGTTCGCCTCGGAGGCCCTGGGCATCCCGCTGCTCGACCTCTTTGCCCTGGACGCCAGCGCCTTTCCGGTCGAGCTGGTCGAAGAAAAGCTGGTTCGCAAGCACCGCGCCCTGCCCATCTTCCAACGGGGCAATCGCCTGTACGTAGCGGTCTCCGATCCGACCAACTTCCAGGGCCTCGATGAGATCCGGTTCAACACCGGCCTGACCACACACCCAATTCTGGTCGAGGAGGACAAGCTATCGCCAGCGATCGAGCGTGGTCTCCAGGCGCTCGACACCACCATGTCGCAGATGATCAGCGGCGAGCTGGCGACGCTCGGGTTCGCGGACGCCGACGAGAACGTCGACGAGCTGGACATGAACGTGGACGATGCGCCGCTGGTGCGCTTCGTCAACAAGGTGCTGGTCAACGCCATCGGGCGGGAGGCCTCCGACATCCATTTCGAGCCCTATGAGAAGTCGTTCCGTATCCGCTTTCGCATCGACGGCATCCTCCACGAGATCGCCTCGCCCCCGGTGGGGATTGCCGGACGCATCGCGGCCCGGGTGAAGGTGATGTCGCGGATGAACATCGCCGAGCACCGCGTCCCCCAGGACGGCCGCATCAAGCTGCGGCTGAGCGGAAACCGCTCCATCGACTTCCGGGTGAACACCCTCCCCACCCTGTACGGGGAGAAGGTGGTGCTGCGCCTGCTCGAGCGCGCCTCGTCACACGTGGGGATCGATCGGCTCGGTCTGGATCCCGAGCAACATCAGGCGTTTCTCAACGCCATCCAGACCCCTTATGGCATGATCTTGGTCACCGGCCCCACCGGCTCGGGCAAGACGGTGTCGCTCTACTCCGCGCTCGGCATCCTCAACCGCCCCGAGGTGAACATCTGCACGGTGGAGGACCCCGTCGAGATCCTGGTGCCCGGTATCAACCAGGTCAACATGAATCCCAAGACGGGGCTCACCTTCGCCGAGGCGCTACGCGCCTTCCTGCGTCAGGACCCCGATATCATCATGGTGGGTGAGGTTCGGGATCTCGAGACCGCGGAGATTGCGGTCAAGGCAGCTCAAACCGGGCATCTGGTACTCTCCACCCTGCATACCAACGATGCGCCCCAAAGCCTGACACGCCTCGCCAACATGGGGGTGCCCGCGTTCAACATCACCTCATCGGTCATCCTGATCATGGCGCAGCGGCTGACCCGAAAGCTCTGCCTCCGGTGTAGAGCCGCGGAGTCGGTCCCCAAAGAGGTCCTGTTGGCACAGGGATTCACCCTAGAGGACGTGGAGAGCGGAATCACGGTCTTTCGGGCCGTTGGCTGTGACCACTGCACCGACGGTTACCGGGGTCGAACTGGGATCTTCGAGGTTCTGCCGGTCACCGAAGCCCTGGTCAGCTTGATCCTCAGCGGTGCCAATGCGCACCAACTCTCCGAGCAGGCGCGCCGGGAGGGGGTGCTGAACATGCGCCAATCGGGCCTGCGCAAGATCAAAGCGGGTATCACCAGCCTTGAAGAGCTCAATCGTGTCACCACCGACTGAAGGGGACTGAATCCATGGCGCTCACCGCAGCGGAAAAACCTCGGATCGAAAAGGCCCATGTCTATGCCTGGGAAGGCCTGGATGCCCGTGGGACGCGGATCAAGGGCCAGTCCCGGGCGGCTGATCTGGCGCTGGTACGCGCCGAGCTGCGCCGGCAAGGGGTCCGGCCACTGAAGGTGAGAAAGAAGGCGGAGCCCCTCGCGTTCCTCAACACCAAGAGGATCTCGCCCAAGGATATCTCCGGTTTCAGCCGCCAGATCGCCACCCTGGTCTCGGCCGGTGTACCGGTGGTGCAGGCGATGGACATCGTGGCACGCGGTGCGGATAAGCCGAAACTCCAAGACCTGTTGTTCACCATCAAGGCCGACGTCGAAACCGGTAACTCCCTGGCCTCCGCCCTGCGCAAGCATCCCCTCTACTTCGATCGGCTGTTCTGCAATCTGGTGGCGGCCGGCGAAAGCGCCGGCGTGCTCGACGACATGCTCAATAAGGTGGCCAACTACAAGGAGCGCATGGAATCGATCAAGAGCAAGATCAAGAAGGCCCTGTTCTACCCAGCCACGGTCATCGCGGTGGCGATCGTCGTCACGGCCATCATCCTGATGTTCGTCATCCCGGCGTTCAAGGAGCTGTTCACCGGCTTTGGAGCAGACCTGCCGGCGTTCACGCTCTTGGTCATCGCCATCTCCGATTGGGTCCAGGAGTGGTGGTGGATTCTCCTGCTGGGAGCGGCGCTGACGGTGTATGCGGGGATTCAGGGATGGAAGCGCTCGGACCGATTCCGCCGCATCGTCGACCGGATCGCACTGCGGATGCCAGTACTCGGCCCTCTTTTCAACAAGGCCGCCATTGCCCGCTTTGCCCGGACCCTATCCACCACCTTCAGTGCCGGCGTGCCCATGGTGGAGGCCCTGGAATCGGTGGCCGGCGCCACCGGCAACAGCGTGTACTCCGATGCGATCCTGCGCATCCGCGAGGACGTGGCGACGGGGCAGTCCCTGCAACTGACCATGCGCCAGCAGAACCTCTTCCCCCACATGGTGGTGCAGATGACCGGGATCGGCGAGGAGGCTGGTGCCCTCGACGAGCTGCTGGCGAAGGTGGCGGATTACTACGAGGAGGAGGTCAACAACGCCATCGACACCCTGAGCAGCCTGATCGAGCCGATGATCATGGTCGTGGTGGGCATCTTGGTGGGCGGACTGGTCATCGCCATGTACCTGCCCATCTTCAAGATGGCGTCGGTGTTCTGAGCAAAGCAGCAGAGCACCGTAAGCCCCGACCAACACCCGACCCCTTTCCCACCCGAACCTCAGGGCGCGGCGCCCATGGACCCCCTAGTCCTCTGGCTCATCGGCGCCACCGTCGGCGGGTTGCTGGTGGGCAGCTTTCTCAACGTGGTCATCCACCGGCTTCCCCGGATGCTCGAGCGGCAGTGGCAGAGGGAATGTGCTGAGATTGCTTCCCGCGAGCTCGGCGACGAGCAAGCGACCCCTTTCGACCTTGCCCGACCGCGGTCCCACTGCCCGGCCTGCGGACATATCCTGCAGGTCTGGGAAAACGTCCCGCTCCTGAGCTATCTGCTGCTACGCGGGCACTGCTCCGCCTGCCGTAGTCCCATTGGCCTGCGCTATCCGCTGGTGGAGGGCCTCGCCGCCCTGCTCGCCCTGATCCTGGTGTGGCGCTTCGGTCCGGAGGCGCGGGCCTGGGCCGGATTGGCGCTCACCTGGTCGCTGATCGCACTCGCCTTCATCGACTTCGATGTCAAGCTGCTACCCGACAACATCACCCTACCCCTGCTCTGGGCCGGGCTCCTGCTCAGCCTGGGGTCCTGGTTCACCGACCCCGCCTCCGCCATCATCGGCGCAGCCACCGGCTACCTGGTCCTCTGGGGTGCCTATCATGCCTTCCGCCTGGTCACCGGAAAGGAAGGCATGGGTTATGGCGATTTCAAGCTCCTGGGGGTATTGGGCGCCTGGCTGGGCTGGCAGATGCTGCCCCAGATCGTCCTGATCTCGGCGCTCTGTGGCTCCCTGGTTGGGATAGCTCTGATCCTATGGCGGGGGCGCAGCAAAGATATCCCGATCCCTTTCGGACCCTATCTCGCCATCGCCGGCTGGATCGCCATGCTCTGGGGTCACGAGATCAACGCCTGGTACCTCCGGTGGACCGGGCTCGGATAGGGGGCCAGGATGCTGGTCATCGCCCTCACCGGAGGCATCGGCAGCGGCAAGACCAGCGTGGCGATGCAGCTCGCGGAACTGGGGGCCGGGGTGATCGACGCCGACCAGGTGGCCAGGGAGGTGGTGGTTCCCGGATCGGAGTCCTTCGCCAAGATCGTCGCGGCCTTCGGCGCCGAGGTCCTGAGCCCGGAGGGCACGCTCAATCGGCCGCTGCTACGCGCGCGGGTGTTCGCGGATCCGGCGGCACGGGCGCGCTTAGAGACCATCCTGCACCCCCCCATCCGCGCGGTCATGCGGCAGCGTCTTGCCGCTCTGCACACCCCCTACGCGGTACTGGTGATTCCGCTTCTGATCGAGACCGGACAAACCGACCTTGCCGACCGGGTGCTGGTGGTGGACATCCCGGAAGCCGAGCAGATCCGCCGCGTCCGCGAGCGCGACGGCATGGACGAGACCAGCGTGCGCCACATCCTCGCCGCCCAGTGCGATCGCCCCACCCGCCTGCGGGCCGCCGACGACATCGTCGACAACAGCCGCGACCCCGCTCACCTGCGTGAGCAGACCGAGCGATTGCACCACCGCTACCTGGCGCTTGCCCGGGAGCCGAGCCACAGCGCCCGGCCCTCGGACTGATCGTCCCTGAATAAGGCCATTATAGGCCCAGCGCGGTAGCGCAACTGCCCCTCCCGCTTCCCGAACCTCGTTGAGATCACCTGGCGCGGGCTAAAGAGCCGCCCCGCGCGGTGCGACGCTTGCGAAGCGATACCGCTTTCGCATATGTTGCCTTCAGCGCGGATTCCCACCGTAGCTGGGCACCCTTTAAACCCTCGTAAGGAGACTTCTAATGTCGGCACATCAGAGCTTGGCCAAACACTCCATCGCCGCCCTCGCCACCGCTGTGGTCCTGGTCTTGAGCACCCCTGGCACCTCCCTCGCCGCCACCGCTTGTAAGGGGCTCGAGGAAGCCAAGTGCGTAGGCAATGCCGAGTGCACCTGGGTCAGCGGCTATACCCGCAAGGACGGCAAGACGGTAGCCCCCTACTGCCAAGGCAAGGGCAACAAGTCTAAGGGCGCCGCTGAGGAGGCCGCGCAGGCACCTGGGGCTGCCGCCAAGGCCGCAACGCCCGCCGCAGGTCTTCCCCCGCCCGCGGGGGCAGCGCAGGCACCTGGTGCCGCCGCCAAGGCGGCCACACCCGCCGCTGGCGTCCCAGCCCAGCCCGTGCCGCCGGCCGCTGGGGCTGCCGCCAAGACGGCCCCGAAGCCAGCAGCACCACAACCCTAGCAAGCCGAACGGGCGCAAGGAGGCGCTAGATTCTCCCCGAGCGGGGTGCCCGATACCGGGTGCCCCGCTAGTGGAAATCCTGCGACCGAACGGTCAGACCACCGAGCAACGCCGAGTAGTCCATCAGGTGCGTGGCCACCACATGGACCACGCTGCCCTCCCGCTGCACCTCCCCCACCGCCCGAGCAACCGCGCCCCGAGCAGCACCCCCCGCTGTCGCTCCGCCAGGCGCTTCTACACCACCAGATTCACCAGCCCCGTCTCGTCCTCCAGGGTCACGAAGGTAATGCTGTTGGCCGTGGATTAACGCTGCCGGGTGATCACCAGACCAGCGGTTCGCACCCGTGCGCCGTCGGCGGTGTCATTGACCGCGCTGGCCTGCTGCAGGCCCCGCTGGCGCAGATGACCCCGAATCAGCGCCAAGGGGTGACCCCCCAGGCGGAGACCCATACTTGCGTAATCCGTCACCAGGCCCTGGCCCGCCGTGGGCGGAGGCAACAGGGGTAGCGCCGCCTCTTCGGTCTCCCCGACTAGGGGCAAGGGTTCGCGCAGACTCGTCACCCGCCACAGCGCCTGCTGGCGATTACCGGCCAACCCCCGCAGGGCATCCGCCGCCAGGGCGTGGAGGTCCCTGCGCCCGAAGCCACCCCGCCCGACCAGGTCCGCCACCGACGCCCTGGCCGCCCCCGGCGTTTCTGCAGCAGGCGCCCCGCAGCCTCGGCCGAGAGGCCACCCACCAGACGCAGAGCAGCCCCGCCCCGCCCGTCGGGCTCCAGGGTGCAGTCCCACTCGCTCTGCTCCACCGCCACCCCCACACGCCGCGCCTCCCCCACAAGTTGCCCATGGCCTGGCTGTTGAGTAGAGCGGCGAAGAAGGCCGGATAGTGACACTTGAGCCAGGCGGACACGTAGACCAGGAACGCGAAGCTGGCGGCGTGGGACTCCAGAAAGCCATAGTCGCCAAACCCCAGGATCTGCCGATAGATCTGCTCGGCAAAGCCCTCCCCGTAGCCGCGCGCGCATCCCCTCGATCAGGCGCTCCCGGAACTGCTCCAGGCCCCCGCGCTGCCGCCATGGAGCGCCGCACCTGGTCCGCCTCGCCGGGGGAGAACCCCGCCGCCACCTTGATCACCTGCTCCTGGAACAGGGGCACCCCTAGGGTTCACCCCAGCACCTCCCGGACCGCCTCGGAGAAATAGCTGACCGGCTCCAGTCCCTGGCGCCGGTGCAGATAGGGATGCACCATCTCCCCCCGTATCGGCCCCGGACACACGATGGCCACCTCGATGACCAGGTCATAGAAGCCGTTCGGTTTGAGTCGGGGCAGCATCGCCATCTGCGCCCGCGACTCGATCTGGAACACCCCCAGAGTCTCGGCCCGCTGGATCATGCGAGAGACCGCCGGGTCTTCGGCGGGGATCCCGGCCAGGGTCGGCGCCCTGCCATGGAAGGCCCGGATCAGATCCAGGGCGCGCCGGATGGCGGTGAGCATGCCGAGCGCCTGGCAGTCCACCTTTAGCAGGCCCACACCCACGGCAAATCCGTTCTAGCCCGCCTGCACTTGAGGGGACGGCGGGCGGCAGCGGGAGCTCTCGGTCGTGCGCAGGTAGTCGACGACCAGGCGGAGGTTACACGCCAGGCACTGGATGGTGGCGGCGACGGTATCGGGGGACTTGGACCTGATGGCACCGATGGCGAAGCGGCGTAGGGCGGTGAGGTTCTCGGGACCCTGTCCGGTGCGGATGGTGCGGCGATCCTCATCCCAGTTCCAGTCCAAGATGTAGTGGCCGCGGTTGAAGGCCGGCACGCCTGCGGCGTCGGCGCTTCCCGGGGTGTGGCTGGGCACCTCGTAGCGAGGGTTGCGCTAGCAGCAGCGAAAGGGTGCTCGCGCCTTCTGGCCCAGGTCTTCGGCCCACAGGCTGATGGCCTTGTAGCCGCGCATCCCGCACAGGGTCGCACCCGCGGCGCGGGTCGGGAATGTCGGCAAAGAGCTCGGGGAGCGACCCCATATGCTCGGCGCTTAACAGGATTCTCGGGGCTCCGTGACGATATTGGGGGCCGAGTACCGGACGCGACAGGCAGGCTTGGGCTTGGCCGTGCAGGGGGCGGACAAAGACGCGTTTGGCCGCGGATCGACGAAGGTCTCCAGCAACACCAACGGGTAACCGAACCGCTCCCGCCAGTCCCCCACCAGGCGCCGCTCGCTCAAGGCCAGCACCCGGGAGGCGAGGTTCGGGACGTGGTGCTCGGGCGGGATTAGAAATCGGCTGTTGTTGGCGATGAGGTGCAGGCGGTCGTAGTGGTGGCGGAAATCCCATCCGATCCAGGCGCCGCGCACTTCCAGGCCGCCGCGGAGAACCTCAGCAGGGCCAGCCACTGCCCGTTGCCGGTGGCGACATACCACAGGGTGTGACCAATCTTGGGCAACGCCCCCAGGTAGTGATGGGCCTCCATCAGCGCCTGGAAGCGTTCCTCTTCATGCCCAGCAACGCCTTTTAGGACAATCTCTCGCAGGTTCAAGCCCCGGGCCTCGGACAGGGGGATGTCGAGCGGCTTTATACGCTCCTTGGGCTCCTTGCCCGGGGTTGTTCAGAATCGAGGGCAACTCCGCGTTGCGACGGAAAATCTTGGATAGCGCAGCTTCGCCCTGTGGCCCAGGGTTTCGAGGTCGTCCTTGTCCCACTCGATGACCGTGCGCTCCGCCATGGCGGTGTTCTCGATGGGCACCAGCCGACACAGGGGCCCCCGGGAGATGACGCCCCCCCACATGCTGGTAGTGATGCCGCGGAAAGCCCAGCAGCTCGTGCACCAGCCGGAGCGTACGCCGCACCAGAGGGTTATCCGGGTCGAGCCCCGCCTCCCGCAGCCGTTGCGGGGCCACCGCCTGGCCGTCCACCAAGTGAGGCTGCGCGCCAGACGGTCCACCTGATCCAGATCCAACCCGAGCGCCTTGCCCACATCCCGCACCGCACTCTTGGGGCGGTAGGTGATCAGACTGGCCGCCCGCTCCCGGCCGTACTTCTGGTAGAGATACTGGATCACCTCCTCGCGGCGCTGGTGCTCGAAGTCCACCTCGATGTCCGGCGGCTCACCCCGCTCCCGCGAGATGAAGCGCTCGAATATGCGGGCGGGGTCCACCTCGGTGAGGCCCAGGCAATAGCAGACCGCCGAGTTGGCCGCCGAGCCCCGCCCCTGACATGGGGATGCCGCGACCTTTGGCAAAGCGGACGATATCCTGCACGGTGAGAAAGTAGGGCTCGTAGCCGAGCTCGGCGATCAGGGCCAGCGCCGGCGTGCCCCCGCCTCGGTCAGATGGCGCAGGTGCTCGGCGGGGGTGCAGCCCGCCGGCACCAGCTCGTCGGGATACTCGCAACGGAGCTCATCGAGGGAGAAGCGGCAGCGGGCGGCAATCTCCAGAGTCTCCGCGAGCAGGTCCGCGGGGTAGAAACGGGCCAAGCTCGCGAGGGAGCGCAGATGGCGCTCCCGATTCTGCGCCGCGGCCTCACCCAAACGGGAGACGGGGACACCCTGGCGAATCGCCTCTAGGGTATCGAGTAGGGCGCCCCGTTCCGGCACAGGTATCCGCACCCCCCACCGCCACCAGCGATAGACCAGAGCGCCGACCCAGCTCCTCGGGGTGGGAGGCCGCCCGCAGGAAGGAGAAATTGGCGCGACAGTAGCGCTCCGCATAGGCAGGGGGGCGACGTGGGCATCCGGGAGGCACATGGACTGCGTTTTTATACCTATAGCGCCGTATCACCACCAAGGGTGATGAAGGTTGGGGCTCAGCGCAGAGTTTGTGGCCTCCCATCCCTGGGTTCTGGCTCCGGCGGTTACCGGCTGCATACGCCCTCGGTCGGCCAGAGGATATGCCTCGATACGCCCCCTTCGGTGCCAAACCGAACCGGCGTTCTCCCCAATAGCCTGGATGCGGGGTACGGAGGATTCAGTCCCGATGAGTCTTGCGCAACAAGGCGTAACCAGGCATATCCTGAGCCCAGCCCAAGGAGGTCGAGCGGCTCAAGCAGCGTTTTCTGCGTCAACCGATCGGTAGACAGCTCCCCGCTGCCGTTTGCCGCCGGATCCAGCTAACGCGCCTTGGCGATGGGCGCCTCGCGAGCAGCGGTGAGCCTGGTCAGGTCCGCGGGCGAGAGCTCGATCTCCAGCCCCCGCCGGCCAGCACTCACCAGCACCGTCGGGAAGCGGGCGGCGGAGACATCGAGCACCGTGGGCAAACGCCGCTTCTGCCCCAGCGGGCTGATCCCGCCCAGCAGATAACCGGTGACCCGCTCCGCATCCGGGGGATCGGCCATGGCGGCCTTCTTCGCCCCGAGCGCCGCCGCCATGGCCTTGAGGTCGAGCTGACCCCCTACCGGAACCACACCGACCGCCAGGGTTCTCCGATCCTCGTTCACTGCCACCAACAGGGTCTTGAACACCCGCTCCGGGTCCACCCCGAGGGCCTGCGCCGCCTCCAGGCCATAGGACTCGCACGCCGGGTCGTGGGAGTATTCGCGCACCTCGAAGCGGATGCCGGCACGCCGGGCGATCAGGATAGCCGGGGTCATGGCGGCACGATCTCAAAGGGAAGCGGTGCGCGCATTATCGCCCATTGCCGCGGTGCCATTCGCACCGGACCAACCCTGTCCGAGCGCCCTACAATACCCGCCATCACCCCCCATTGAGGTCCACCAAGATGCAACCCGAGTTCTGGTACGAACGCTGGCAGCGGGGCGAGATCGGCTGGCACCTCAAGGAGGTGAATGCGCATCTGGAGCAGCACTGGCACCGGCTTGGCACCCCCGCCGGGGCCCAGGTGCTGGTGCCGCTGTGCGGAAAGACCCGCGATCTGCTCTGGCTCGGCGCCCAGGGCTATCGCGTGCTGGGGGTGGAGCTGAGCCCCATCGCGGTGGAGGCCTTCTTCGCGGAGAACGGCCTCTCGCCCCAGGTGAGCGCGGAGGGCCCCTTTCGGCGCTACCAGGTGGACGAGATCGCGATCCTGTGCGGCGACTTTTTCCACCTGAGCGCCGCCGGGGTAGGGGGGGTGAGCGCCGTCTACGACCGCGCGTCCCTTATCGCCCTGCCACCGGCGCTGCGCGGACGCTACGCCGAGCACCTCACCGCGATCGCCCCGGCGGGAACCGAGGGGCTCCTGATCACCCTGGAATACCCCCAGGCGGAGATGGACGGCCCGCCCTTCTCCGTCGCCGAGCCCGAGGTGACCGCGCTCTTCGGCCGGGCCTTTGCGCTCAGCCGCCTCGATGACCTGGACGTGCTGGCCGAGAACCCCCGCTTCCGGGAGCGGGGCCTGAGCCGTTTGCGGGAGAAGGTGTATCACCTGCGCCGGCGCTTCGAGTAGTCCGCGCCGCCGCCCACTTCAGCCGGGCAGGGGCAGGCGATCGAGGAGGCGCCAAAGAATGCGGTTGATCTCCTCGCAGCGCCGCTCGATCCCCGCTTGCATCTCCTCCGCGGTTTGCACATAACGCCCCGGCACGAGCTCGTCGGCGCAGTGCGCAAGCAGATCGGCGATGCTCTCGGGGGTGGCCTCCAAGTGGAACTGGAGCCCGAGCACCCGCTCCTGATAGAGAAATGCCTGATGGGGGCAGGCAGCACTCTCGGCCAGGCGCACCGCCCCCGGGGGAATGTCGAAGGTGTCCCCATGCCAGTGGAAGGCCGTGAAGCACTCCGGAAGCCCATCAAAGGGCGCCAATTCCCGCGCCTGCGGCGTTAGCCTGAGCGGAAACCAACCGATCTCCTTCTCCGCGGCCTGGCTCACCCGCGCCCCCAGCACCGCGGCGATGAGCTGGCCACCGAGGCAGACCCCGATAACGGTCTTCCCGGCCGCGATGACCCGACCGAGAAAGGCCTTCTCCGCGACCAGCCAGGGATAGCGGTCATGCTCGTCGACGTTCATGGGGCCGCCCATGACCAGGAGCCAGTCCAGCGCCTCGATCTCCGGCAGGGGCTCCCCCTGATCGAGCCGGGTCGAGGTGAGGCGATGACCCGCGGCGGCCGCCCAGGCCCCGATACCCGCCGGGCCCTCGAAGGGTACGTGCTGCAGGAGGTGAATCCTCATCGCCGATGGCCGGTTGCCGCTTCGCTTTTCCCGGAAGGCGCGTTGCCTTGGGCCAGCGGATCGCCAAACCTAGCGAACAGCGGCCAGCCCTCCGCCGGCCAGAAGCGGCGGTAGATATCGCTGTAGAGGGCGCCGTTTCCGTAGACCTGGAGGAAGCGATCGGCCTTGGGCGCGGCCAAGAAGGCGATTGCCGCACAGCAGGCCATAGCCATGGAGGCGCGCCAGTTGCCAAGGGCGAAGGGCTTGATGGCCGAGCCGAATGAGCGCTTGCGCCTGAGGGTGCGGTCGCTGAGGTCCACCGCATAGAGCTCGTCGAGCACCAGGTGGAGGCTGTAGCCGAAGGCCAGAAAGGCCCCACACAGCCAGGCATGGGCGGCCTCCCGTCCGAAGGCCTGGTGGGCCAGCGCGGCGGTCATCAGCCCGAAGGACCCGGCCGCCAGCAGGGAGTGAAAAACGCCGCGATGGATGGTCCAGCGCGCGAAGAGATACCCGAGCAGATACCGCACCAAGAGGAATACCCCGAGCAGCAGGAGCAGCATCTCCAGGATGGAGCGACCCGCCGAGAACGCGAATAGGGCAAGGAAGCCCCCGAGCACGCCCAAAGAGGCGAACAGGAGCTGACTGGGCCGGGATTGGTCCGAATCGAGGTCCGGCAGGATGCCACCGATGCTCCCCAGTACCCACAGGGACCAGACCTCGGCCGGGGCCACCCGGCCAACCCCGTAGAGGCTGGCGGCCAGTGCGCCGCTCAGGAGGGAGGCCACCGTGATGTGGGTCTTGAAGTTCGCCAATTGCGGACCACCTTGCGAGCCTGACCCTATTCTAGATCCCCCGGCCGCCGCCCGATAGCCCCCTACCCTGGTTGGCTCACCGCCCCTAATCTTCGCTGCTCCCTTGACTCAGGGGGGCGGGCGCACTGGGTGAGGTCTTGATGTGGATCTCCCGCTGCGGGAAGGGGAGCTCGATACCCTGCTGCCGGAACGCGGCCTCCACCGCGAAGTTGATATCGCTGATGACGTCCGCCTGCCGGTCGATCTGGCGCACCACGGCGCGGAGCTCGAACAGAAGCGCGTTATCGCCGAAGGACCGGAACAGCACCTTGGGGTCCGGCACACCACCTCGGCCCTTGATCACCTCAGGGTGCTCGCCGGCGATGCGCAGCAGAATCTCCCGCACCCGTTGGGTGTCGCTGCCATAGGCCACCCCCACCGGCACGGCGATGCGCCCGAGGGGGTCGTGCAGCATCCAGTTGGTCACCTGCCCGGAAATCAACGCCGAGTTGGGCAGAATGACGTCCGCCCGGTCGGGCGTCTCGATCTGGGTGGAGCGAATGCTGATGCGCTTGACGTAGCCCTGGGTACCGCCCACCACGATGAAGTCCCCGGTCTTTACCGGACGTTCGAACAACAGGATCAGGCCCGAGACGAAGTTGTTGACGACGTTCTGCAAGCCGAAACCGATACCGACCGAAAGGGCACCGGCGATGATCGCCAGGTTGGTGAGCTCGATCCCGGCCACGGACAGGGCGAGCAGCACCGCCATCGTGGCCGCCACGTACCCCACCGTGGTCACCAGCGCCTCGCGCACGCCGCGATCGAACCTGAACTTGTCCAGCCAGCGCCGGTTGAGCTGCCCCTTTAACCAGCGCGTAAGGGTGAGCAGCAGCGCCAGCAACAGGATTGCCAGCAGGATCTTGCTGGGTACGACCTTGACACCGCCGAGCTGAAAACCGTCGGTCAGATACAGACCGATCAGCGCCAGACCCTGTTCGGAGACGCCCCAGATCCGCAGGAGCGCGGCGGTGATCCCCGACCAAAGCAGCAGCGCGGCCAGGACGTTGATCCAGCCGGCGCCAGGGAGCGGTTCGCCCGGCAGCACGCCCACCAAGCGGCGCACCAGGCGTTGCCAACCGTGGCGGCCCTCGTCCAGGCCATCGAACAGGTCGCCCAGCAACTTCGTCAGAGGCACGCCCAGACCGATCAACAACAGGGTCAGGATGACGCCGATGATCACGAACTGGCTGAATGCGCGATACCCCGCCCACTCCGCGACCAGCGCCACCCCCGCCGCCACCGAGAACAGCAGCCGTAGCTTCCAGTCCCGGCCCCAGCGCTCCAACCGGCCCAGGAGCCAGAGTATCCAGATGAGATTGAGCACCACAAAGGCAACAAAGAGATCCTGGGAGAGCAGTTGCAACCACTCCGGGAGGTGCTCCTGGATCGGCGTCTTGAACAGCAGGTAGCCCACCAGCGTCAACACCGCGAGCACCGAGAGCCGGCGCGCCAGGGCCGCCGAGACCTCCGCGGGAAGATCCAGATAGTGCCGGGCCGGCCAGCAGGGCCGCAGCACCACCCGCATTAGCGCAACCGCCATGAAGTAGGCAACCAGGCCGTAGATGAGCTCCATGAGGAAGCTCAGCTCCAGCGATGCGACCCGCTGTAGCCCCTGGAGGTAGAGCGCCGCCCCCACAATACCCCCGAGGGAGGGGGCATAGCGCGCGCCGCAGGTCCGCACGGCGAGGCTGATCTGGCCTGAGAGATCCGCCGGCGGCCCCATGGCCTCGGCGCGGCGGCGCAGCCTCCGGCGTAGCAGCGCGCCGGCACCCACCCCGATCAGGGCAACCGCGAGAAGCCCCGCGGCCTGCTGCCAGCCCATGCGCGCGATCCCACTGTCGACCCACAGGAGCTTGCTGGTGACCTCCCACCAACGCCCGGCGTCGCCTACGCCCGCCGCCAGGACATCCAGGAGGGTCGGTCCCACCGCCTTCAACCGGTCCGCCAGCAAGCTCTGCTGCAGGGCGGTCGCCCGGTTGGCGAGGTCCTGGCTCTTGAACACCAGAAGCCGGCAGGTGGCCAAACGGGCGTTGTGTTTCTCCCGCTCTTGCTCCAGATCACGCCGTCGCTGGTCGATCTCCTTGCCCTCCCCGCCGGAGGGCTGGGCCGCCTTCGGCGCCGCCTTGTCCCCATCGCCCTTCTCAGTGGGTTTTTCCGCCGGCTTATCGGGGCTCAAGATGTTCAGCTCGCCCTCGATCCGCTCAAGCGCCTGCTTGATGTCCTCCTCGCAGGCGTTTCCCACGCCGCGAATCGCAGTGAGCTGGCTCAGGTAGGCCTTGAGCTCCGCCTCCGAGAGGAAGGTGCCGCGCTGGTCACCAAGCGCGGCGTCGATCCGCTTCAGGCGGTCCTCCGCCGGGGGCACTGGGTCCGCCGAAGCCGGTCCGTCCGTCCCAGCAAATGCACTGTAGACACCGATAAAAAGCAGGATGGCCGCGAAAAGGGCTCGAGCCGCGAGTGGTTGTGGCTTCATGGACTAACTCAATAGATATTGAACAGGGATGGAGGATCTGCCTGGCTGCTAGCATAACGCATCCCCCATGCCGGGCGAGGCGCCCGTGCTGCGTCGCGGCCAGGCACCGCGCCGCGCCAGCGCGGAACCGGCCCGCCGCGCAGGCCCGAGGCCAAGCAGCGGAGAGTCGCCAATGCCGGCGGCTTTCCGGTACCATCTCTCCCTATCGGCCCCGCGCGATTGCCGCCGCCGCTCCCCTAACCGTCGTACCCATCGGACCCATCCATGAGCAGTCATTCCAAGCCCGTCCTCGTCACCGGCGGGGCGGGTTACATCGGCAGCCACGCCTGCAAGGCATTGGCATCCGCCGGCTATACCCCCATCGCCTATGACAACCTTGTGTATGGCCACCGCTCAGCGGTGCGCTGGGGACCCTTGGAGGAAGGAGACATCCTGGACCGCGCCCGCCTCGATCGGGTGCTCAGCCAGTATCGCCCGGAGGCGGTGATGCACTTCGCGGCCTTCTGTTACGTGGGCGAGTCGGTGGAGAATCCCGCCAAGTATTACCGCAACAACGTCGTCGGCACCCTCACGGTGCTGGAGGCGATGCGCGACCAGGGGGTGGGCAAGCTGGTGTTCTCCAGCACCTGCTCGACCTATGGCGTGCCGGAGCGGAACCCGATCCCGGAAACCCACCCGCAGCACCCGATCAACCCCTACGGATGGTCGAAGCTCATGGTGGAACGGATGCTTCGCGACTTTGCCACCGCTCATGGGCTCGCGGCCATTGCCCTGCGGTATTTCAACGCCGCTGGCGCCGACCCCCAGGCCGAAACCGGTGAGTCCCACGATCCCGAGACCCACCTCATCCCCCTGATCCTCGCCGCCGCCGCGGGCGAGCTGCCCCACATCAGGGTGAACGGCGACGACTACGACACCGAAGACGGCACCTGCGTCCGCGACTACATCCACGTCACCGACCTGGCCGATGCCCACGTGCGTGCCCTGGCCAAGCTCCAGGAGGGCAGTGGGTTTTCGGCCTACAACCTGGGGAACGGGCAAGGGTTCTCGGTTAAGCAGGTGATCGACACCGCGTGCGCGGTCACCCACCGGCCGATCCCCGTTCTCATCGGACCGCGGCGAGCGGGAGATCCCGACCGTCTGGTCGGCGATGCAACCCGCATTCGCGCGGAGTTGGGTTGGTCACCGCGGTATGCGGATCTGCGGGAGATCATCGCCACCGCCTGGCGCTGGCACACCCAGGGTGGCGCGCGGAGCTGACAGCAGCCGTCAGACCCCTGAGCCTTCAAGGCGAACAGGGCATCCGCTATGCCGGTACGATCCTTGAATTCGTCCGTGCTCATCTGGCCTAACGCCAAGGTGGTGCATCAGGCCGCCAGAGAGTGGGCGGCTCGGCAGGCCAGGCGCCATCCGGAGCGGGTCGGGCTGGGTTATTTCGGCTCCTACGCACGCGGGGATTGGGGTGTGGGCAGCGACCTCGACCTGGTCGCAATCCCCCTCCACCGCCTCGACCCCCTTTGGAGAACGGGCGCTCGAGTGGCGGATGGAGGCTCTCCCGGTACCGGCGGAGAACCTCATCTACACCCAGGATGAATGGCCCCGGCTCCTCGGCGCGGATAACCCATTCCTCCGACGCCTTGCCACCGAGACGATCTGGCTGTTAGCCCGACAAGATGCCCCTGCGTGTGCCTGAACCAATCACTGTCTGCCGCCACCGGGGCTGCGTGACGTAACATTTCGGCCGCACCCCCAGGATGACGACGGAGACAACTGACTAGTGGACCAGGCGACCCACAACAAGATCGTCTCCTTCATCTGGGGCATCGCTGACGACGTCCTGCGCGACCTCTTCAAACGCGGCAAGTACGCCGATGTGATTCTGCCGATGTGCGTCATCCGACGCCTGGACGCGGTGCTGGAGCCGACCAAGCAGAAGGTGCTCGACACCCGCAGGATGCTCGACGAGGCGGGCATCACCGAGCAGCGCGCCGCGCTCTGCGATGCCGCTGGCCAGGCCTTCTACAACACCTCGCGTTTCACCCTGCGCGACCTCAAGTCGCGTGGCAGCCAGCAGCGCCTGCTGGCCGACTTCGAGGACTATCTCAACGGCTTCTCGGCCAACGTCCAGGACATCCTCGACAACTTCAAATTCCGCAACCAGTTGCAGACGCTGTCGCGGGCCGACGCCATCGGCACGCTGATCAACAAGTTCCTCGATCCCGACATCGACCTCTCGCCGGCCGGCATCGACAATCACTCGATGGGCACGGTCTTCGAGGAGCTGGTGCGCAAGTTCAACGAGGAGAACAACGAAGAAGCGGGCGAGCACTGGACGCCGCGCGACGCGGTTCGACTGATGGCGAACCTGGTGTTCCTGCCGATCGCGCCCGAGATCCGGTCCGGCACCTACCTGCTTTACGACTGCGCCTGCGGCACCGGCGGCATGCTCACCGTTGCCGAGGAGACGCTGACCGCGATCGCCGCCGGGCACGGCCAGCAGGTCAGGTGCCTGCTCTACGGCCAGGAGATCAACCCCGAGACCTACGCCGTCTGCAAGGCCGACATGCTGCTCAAGGGCGAAGGCGAGAGCGCCGACCACATCGTCGGCGGCGCCGAGTGGTCCACCCTCGCGCACGACGCCTTCCCCGCTCGCGAGTTTGATTTCATGCTCGCCAACCCCCCCTACGGCAAGAGCTGGAAGAAGGACCTCGAAGCGATGGGCGGCAAGGACGGCATGCGCGACCCGCGCTTCAAGGTCATGCACCAGGGCGAGGAGCTTTCGCTCGTCACGCGCTCCAGCGACGGGCAAATGCTCTTCCTCGCCAACATGGCGTCCAAGATGAACGGCCAGTCGGCGCTGGGCAGCCGCATCGCCGAGGTGCACAACGGCAGCTCGCTCTTCACCGGCGACGCCGGCCAGGGCGAGAGCAACATCCGTCGCTGGCTGATCGAGAACGACTGGCTCGAGGCCATCGTCGCCCTGCCGCTCAACCTCTTCTACAACACCGGCATCGCCACCTACATCTGGGTGCTCTCCAACCGGAAACCCGCGCACCGCCGGGGCCGGGTGCAGCTCATCGACGCCAGCCAATGGTTCAAGCCGCTGCGCAAGAACCTCGGCAAGAAGAACTGCGAGCTCTC
>Ga0208980_10000394_pt1 | contig 24173 bp, 13 predicted proteins | sample WetSurMetagenome_3_FD_187993 | JGI IMG/M metagenome (GOLD analysis project Ga0208980, IMG submission 187993) | Wetland microbial communities from Twitchell Island in the Sacramento Delta, sample from surface sediment Aug2011 Site A1 Bulk (version 2) | ecosystem: Environmental > Aquatic > Marine... | reverse complement strand
TGTCCATCAGTTGATCTCCTTTCGCGAATTCTTTGGAGTGAAAAAATTATACACAAAAAAGGGGTTGAGGACAACTCATGCGTAAGCTCCCTTGAGCGATCTGACCCGTGAAACCTCTCCGAAGGTCAAGCCCGGCTCAGACGATTTGCAGTCTTGATGACGCATACGTGTGACAATTTCTGTCAATTTTCTCTCAATTTTCCCTCTTGACTTTCCGTAGAGACAGGAGTAGTCTCGTCCCCGTAACCTTACATCAGTATCCGGTGAACCTCACAAATTGACAACGAACCTGTACCCTAATCGGGTATCGTCTGAATCTCTTTCGGGAAAGGGAAACCGTCCATTGTCCTGAAACGAACGTGTCCTTTCTTCAGGAGAACCTTTTTGTGACAAACCCGCTAAAGGAGGCCATCGTATGAGACAGATGAGTTCTTCACGGTTGATCATGGTCAGCTTGCTGGACATTATCTTTCACTGGATGCCATATTTCATCATGTGTTTGCCGTTACCAAAATTCAAAGGCAAGCCCAGCACGTGAAGGTGAGAAAAAGTAAGCATGGACATCGGCAAAGTATTCGGACGAGGCATCAGTTTTCCACCGCGCATCGGCGCCGATGGCCGCGTCGTGTGGTCGGAAGGCGAGCAGAACATCCGCGAAGCGATTCGCGTGATCCTGCTGACCGAACAACGTGAGCGCATCCGCCTGCCGGAATTCGGCGGCAGCCTGGGCCAGTTCCTGTTCGAGCCGAACTCGGTGATGACGCGGCACCTGCTGCAAGATCGCATCACCAAGGCGCTGGCCTTGTGGGAGCCGCGCATCCGTGTCGAATCCGTCGTGGTGGAAACCGATCCCGACGACGCGCAGGCCGCCATCGCCACCATCACCTATCAACTGGTGGCGACGCAAGCCCGCGAGCGCGTGAGTTTGAGTGTGAGTCTTAACGGTTGATTCCCTCTCCCTTTAGGAGAGGCTGCGCGCAAGCGCGAGGGTGAGGGTTATTCCCTCTCCTTGTAGGAGAGGGTCAGGGTGAGGTTCTTCTATGCCATTAACCATTCCAACACTGGATGATCGCCGCTATCAGGATTTGCTGGACGAAGCACTGGCCCGCATTCCGATCCACAATCCGGAATGGACCAACTTCAACCAGAGCGATCCGGGCGTGACGCTGCTGCAAGTCTTTTCGTTTCTCACGGAGAACTTGCTGTATCGCAGCAACCAGATTCCTGAACGCAACCGGCGCAAATTCCTGTCGCTGCTGGGTGTGCCCTTGCAGGCTGCTTCGTCGGCGCGCGGCCTGGTCACCTTCAACAACGAACGCGGCGCGCTGCAAACGCTGACGCTGAACAACAACCTCGAAGTGCGCGCGGGACAAGTGCCCTATCGCACCACGGCCGCGCTCGACGTGCTGCCCATCGAGGCGCAGGTCTTCTATAAGCGCGAACTCACCGACGTGCCGCAGCAGGTGCGCGATTATTACGCACAGCTCTACGCGTCGTTTCGCGGTACGCCGCCCAGCGATCCGTCGCAATTGCGGATGTATGACACGCGCCCGCTCGTCACCCGATCGACCGGCGGCCTCGACGTGGGCAAAGACACCATGGACAGTTCGTTGTGGATCGCGCTGCTGGTGCGCGCCAGCGACAAGCCCTACGATCAAACCATCGACGATGCGCGTGAAGCGATCGGCGGCAAGACGCTCAACCTCGGACTCGTGCCGTATTTCGATGTGCCGCAGCGCACATTGACACCGGGCACACCGCCGGCCGAAACGCACAACCTGCTCGAATACAAGTTACCCGCGATTCCAGCCAGCGGCGGCTTGTCGACCACCCCGAGCGAGCGGGTGCCCGCCTATCAAACACTGGCCACCAGCGAAGTACCGATCGATCCGGTCGTGATTCAGATCACACTGCCGCCCGCCGAGCAGCTCACCTTGTGGAACAACTTCGATCCGCTCGAAAGCGGCGTCGGCGATTTTCCGCCGAACCTGGAAGATACCACGTTGAACGATCGCGTCATCACATGGCTGCGCATTGTCGCGCCCAAATCCGCCAACTTCAAGGTGATGTGGGCAGGCCTCAACGCCGTGTTTGTCGATCAGCGCGCGCGGGTGGCGAACGAACTGCTCCCTGCGGCCACCGGTGAACCCGATCAATCCTTCACGCTTTCGCGGACGCCGGTGATTCCCGGCACCGTGCAGCTCAGCGTCACCTTGCCGACGGGCGCAGAGGAACAGTGGGCTGAGATCGACGATTTGTTGGCCGCTGGGCCGGAAGTGCCCGCGCCCGATTTGCGCCAATCGCCCAGTGTCGCGCCCTTCATCAACACCACCATCAACGTTTTCACGCTCGATGCGGAAGCGGGTGTGCTGCGCTTCGGCGATGGCACGCATGGTCGACGTCCCCCGCGCGGCGCGGTGCTGCGCGCCAGTTACGATTACGGCCTCGGCCGTGAAGGCAACGTGGGACCGAGCGCCATCAACAACGGCCCGGCCCTGCCCGCCGGGATCAAAGTCAGCAATCCCGTGCGCGCGTGGCGCGGCGCCGAAGCCGAAACGGTCACTGACGGCGAGAAGCAGATCGCGCGGTATTTGCAGCATCGCGATCGGTTGGTGAACACCGCCGATTTCGACACCATCACGCGCCGCACGCCCGGCATCGACATCGGCCGCGTGGAAGTGCTGCCCGCCTACAATCCGAAATTGACACAGAGCCAAATCGGCGATGCACCTGGCGCGGTCACATTGCTGCTCGTGCCGAAATACGATCCGCTGCATCCCGACACGCCCGAACCCGATCAGATCTTCATCAACGCCGTGTGCGAGTATCTCGATCCGCGCCGCCTCGTGACCACCGAAGTTTTCTTGCGCGGACCAACCTACAAACAAATCTGGATTTCCGTTGGATTCAAAGCCGTGGCCGGCGCGAGTGTGGCGTTGGTGCGCGAGACCATCAAGAGCACGCTCTACAATTTCCTGTCGCCGCTGCCCAATGAGGGCGACGCCGATCCCGCGCGTGGCTGGCCGTTGTTGAAGCCCGTGGTCGATCGGGAATTGATGGCCGTCGCCAGTCGCGTCAAGGATGTGCTGTTGATCAACGATGTGATCATCGCCGCCGGAACCGATTTACCCAGCGGTGAAATCAGCATAACGGGATTGGAACTACCGCGCATTGCGGGCATTACCATCAGCGTCGGTGAGCCGATCCCGATCGATCAACTGCGCGGCCAACCGACAGTCACGACCACGACGACCACCACCGATCCGAATGTGTTCAAGCCGGTGCCGGTGGTGCCAGAAGAATGTACCTAATCAGATCGTCATTGCGAGCGCCCGCAGGGCGCGAAGCAATCTCGTTTCGCGACGCGAGAGATTGCTTCGCCGCAAAGCGGCTCGCAATGACACTGACACAAAACTATGGACGCTAACGAAACTCGCTATCATCTCTTATTGGGCCGCGACGACTGGGCACAGTGCCTCGCCGCCGATGGCCGTACGCTCTCTGAGCACTGGCTGGCCTCGCCCGTGATGCACAACGAGTCCGGCTTAGACTGGCACACCGCCAACGACGAGTTGACGCTGCAAGCGCGTCTCGCGCAATTCAAGACCTCGCCCTACGACGACAAACTCACCTTCGATCGACGGCGCGGCGCGGGACGCGATCGCTACGGCAACTGGTACTGGATCGGTGAATCGGGCACGGAGCTGCGTGTGCAGTCGGCGGGCACGGGACGCGGCGCACACTTCTGGTCGGCGGGCGATGGCATCGATTGCGAACCCCAGCAGCGCTACGGCGATTTCGGTCCCAAGGAAACCCCACCACCGATCACGTCACTGCCCCTCGGCGGCCTCGCCGTCACCGACGATCATTATCTCGTCGTCGGTGTGTTGGAGCCGAAGGGCGTGCTGATTTTCGATCTGCACGCAGGTGGATCGCCGCGACAAATGCTGTGGCCCGTTGCTGTGGACTTCGTGCCGTTCGATATGGCGCCGCGCCCCAGTGGTGGTGTGTGGATTCTCGATCGCATCAACCGACGTTACTGGGGACTCGATCGCAAACTCAACGTGCTGCGGCTGGACGAAGCTGCCGAGACGATCGCGCCCGCTGACTTCCAACCGATGGCTGACGGCGAAACGCGGCTTAACGCCACCCGACCGTTCCCCGAGGCGATCACGCTGGAGATGTCATCACCGATCGAGGCGCGCGATCCAATCGCGATTGACGCCCTGCCCGATGGCAGTGTGATCTTCCTCGACAACGTCTTGGAGGATGGCTTCTCGCGCCTGTATCGTTATCGCCTCGCGCAGCAATTGGGATCGGCCGTGTCACTACAAGCCGTATTGAACGTCGTCGATGAAGAAAGCCAGAGTGACTTCCATCTGATTGGCTACGACCTCGCCCTCGTTGCCGCTAAAGATGCCGCGCATCCTTTGTTGTTGGGGCAAGTCTTCATCGCGGCGCTGGATGGCAATCAATGTTATGCCTTTGATGTCTTCGGCAGTGATACCTATCTCGATCTTCAAGCACGCGCCGAGTTTTACCCGATGCGCTTATTCGGCGGCAAAGCGATCGTGACCGCGGGCGGGCAAGTCTATTACGACTTCAATGAGAACTGGCTGCCGTTGATCGAACAGAAGCGGCCGCGCTACGAACCGGAAGCGACGTTGATCACTTTCGCGTTTGACGGCAAGCAGCCCGATTGCGTGTGGCATCGCCTCATGCTGGATGCGTGCATTCCGCCGGATAGCCGCGTGTTCATCTGGAGCCGCACGGCCAACGAGGTGAGCGGACTCGATCGGGCGCAGTGGTGGCTGGAACCAGCGCTGCATCAACGCGCCAATGGATCGGAACTGCCCTTCGTACCGGAACCCAGAGCGGGCGATGCGGGCACGTGGGAGTTTTTGTTCCAGCGCGCCAAGGGCCGCTATCTGCAATTGAAGATCTTGCTCAGCGGCAACGGCCGCAGCACGCCGCGCCTGCACGCCTTGCGCGCTTACTATCCGCGCTTCTCGTATCTCGAACATTACCTGCCCGCCGTCTATCGCGACGACGACGAATCGGCTTCATTTCTCGAACGATTTCTGGCAAACGGCGAAGGCACGTTGACTTCACTGGAAGATCAGATCGCCAACGTGCAGCTGTTGTTCGATGTGCGCAGTGCCCCGGCCGATGTATTGGACTGGTTAGCCGACTGGCTGGGCGTCGTGCTCGATCCCGCGTGGGATGAGCGCCGCCGCCGTTTGTTCATCCAGCATGCGCTGGAGTTCTTCCAGTATCGCGGCACCGCGCGCGGCCTGTTGATCGCGCTGCATCTGGCGCTGGACGAATGTGTGGACGAGACCATCTTCACGCAAGCGTTGACGTTCGATGGGCGAGCCAGTACCAAAACGCAACGCCGGCTGTCGTCATTCCGCATCATTGAAAAATTCCGCACGCGCCAGACGCCTGCTGTGGTGCTGGGCGATCCAACCGATACCACGGGACTGATCATCACCACGACCGATCAACGCTGGGTACCCGCGCAGGGCCGCGCTGTCTTGCATCAACGCTGGCAGGCCGAGGCGGGGAGTTCGACGGAGTTTCCGATCCGTGATCCGCAGAATGATCAATCGGGTGTATGGCAGTCGTTCGCGCGCAGCACGTTGGGCTTCGTGCCCACGTCGGATCCGATCAACGATCGAGCGCGCTGGCAGGCGTTCATCGCGGGTCGCTACGATCTGATCAGCGCTTTCAATACGGCGTATGGGGTGCCCGTCGCACAGCGCTATTCGTCCTTCACGCAGATCGATCTACCAACAGCATTGCCTGCCGACGGCGCACCGCTGCTCGACTGGTACGAGTTTGAAAGTATTGTGCTGCCTATGCAGCGTAACGCGCATCGCTTCACGGTGCTGCTGCCCGCGCCGTCGACCATTACCGAAGACGAACGTCAGCGCCGCCGCGACATCGCCCAGCGCGTGATTGAGTGGGAGAAACCCGCGCACACCACGTTCGATATGAAATTTTTCTGGGCGCTGTTTCGCGTGGGCGAAGCGCGGTTAGGCGAAGACACATTGATCGATCTGGGCAGCCGCGCGCCCGATCTGATGCCGCCCTTCGTGCTGGGCCGCGATTACTTATCGGAAGGGTATCTCGCGCCCGGCCATCCGCAGAACGTCACCGATCGCACGGTTCTCGATCGCGATCGCTTGAACACGTAGCGCAACAAGGAGCACACCATGAGCGGATTTCAAAATCAAACAACCTCACCTGCGACCACTGCGCCCGATCCGCACAAGCACGTCAAGTACAGTCTGGGCATGGTGCTGGGCGTCGACGATTTCGATCAGGAGTTTGCCTACCTGTCGAATCGCGATCAATGGCTGGCCCGCGACACGATCGGCTACGGCACCGTCTGCGGCCTGAAGGTCTCCATCGAGACCGACGAGCGCGGTCCGCGCGTCGCCGTGGAACCGGGCGTGGCGATCAATCCGCGCGGCCAACTGATCCGCGTCACGCCCGCGCAGTGCGCGTATCTCAACGATTGGCTCGACGCGCACCGCGAAGACGTGATCCGCGAACTTGGGTCGCCACCGGCCGATCAGCTCACGTTGTACGTCGTGCTGTGCTATCGCGCCTGCCCCACCGATCCGGTGCCGCTTCCGGGCGAGCCGTGCCGCGATGAAACGGAAGCCACGGTGAACTCACGCTGGCAAGACGACTTCCAACTGACGCTGCGCTTCACGCCGCCCGATCAAACGGAAGAAAACGCCGTGCGCGATTTCGTGGAGTGGATGAGCCACATCGAGATTTCCGACGGGGCGACGTCGCTCGCGCTTGACGATTTTCTGGCGGCCATTCGCGCCGGCGCGCAATTGAGTTCGCCACCCAGCCCGCCGTCGGATTACATGTATGGCTCGCCGCCCGAAGACATCGTGATCAATCATGCCGATGCGTGCGAATATCTGCGCGCGGCCTTGCGCGTGTGGGTCACGGAACTCCGTCCGCTGTGGCGCGGCGTGGCCTGCGACGGATCGACACCCGACGAAGAATGCGTGCTGCTGGCGCAACTGGATGTGCCGCTGGTCGATGGGCTGGCGAGCAGCGACGAGGATGTGATCGTCAATGAAGAGCAGCGCCCGTTCTTAGTCCACTTGCGCATGCTGCAAGAATGGTTGACGTGCGGCCCGCATGCGATCGGGAGTGGCACCAGCGTCACACCGGCCAGCGCCGTGATCGATGAGACCACCTTCGGGCAAGCCTCGAATGTTGGCACTTTGATCAATCAATATGCACTGGCCGATCATACGCATGGCACACCACCGTTGCCGCCCGGCGCGGAACCGGGTGATACCGTTGTGAGTGAAACGGCCTTCGGGCAGGCCACCAGCGCGGGCATAGCAGCACAATACAGTCGCGTCGATCACACGCACGGCACGCCGCCGCAGCCGCCCGCTGCGCAGCCGAGTAATACGGTGGTCAATGAGACGACCTTCGGACGCATCGCCAGTGCCGGATCTTCGACGCAATACAGTCGCGCCGATCACACGCATGGCACCCCGCCATTAAACGGCGATGTCACGGTCAATCCCGGCAACGCGACGGTGGTTGGCGGCATCGGCCAGATCCCGATCGATCTCACGAACCTCACCGATGGCGAAGTGCTGATCTTCAACAAGGTGCAAAATCGCTGGTTGCCCGGTCCGACGGGCGGTACTGGTGGAGGTGATTTTGTAGAACATCCGGTAGGCTTGCCGCGCTACTTCATCGTAGCCGCCGGCATCGTGCGGCTGAATCCTCCCAATCAACTGCCGGTATACAACAATTTGAAGGCAGTCAATATTCCAAACGATGGCATCGCCATCTTCATCTTTGACAGCTACGTCTTTCCCGTGCCGAATGATCGACGTTACATCGTCAAAGCGCTACCGGTCACCATTGGCCCAGAGAGTGGATTTAACATCGTCGCGAACTTCCTGCGCTTCGATAAAGATGGTTTCTACCTGTGGGTCACGCGCGGCAACGGGCAGCCCATCGACGCCAAGACGCTCGCCTCGATCGAGTTCATGATCGAAGTCAGCGAGTATCGTGACAAGGCAAGCGGGGCCGCGCGTCCGCTCGTCGATCTGAACACCGCCACCGCCGACGAACTACGCACCCTGCCGCGCGTTGGGCCGGCGTTGGCCGATCGCATCGTGGCGGCCCGCCGCAAGACGCGGAGCGGCTTCAAGACACTGGAAGATGTGGCCGCCGTCGACGGCATCGGCGCGGACACGCTGCGTATCATCGAGCCGTTCGTCACGGTCAAGCCGAAGTAGCCGGAGGCGCGCATGACACTCACTCAACTTCGCACACCCATTCTCGACGGCGGCATCAAGTCGATCAATTTCTTCAACGGACGATTGTTGTCTGCCGAAGATCTGAGTCAGGAGAAAGCCGCCAACAAACAAGCGCGCCAACTGCTGGGCCAGTCCGTCGGCGATGGCGTGGCGTATGGCCTTGAAGTGCAAGAGACTGCCGGGCAAAGCACACCGCAAGCGCCCGTGGTCACGGTGAACGCCGGACTGGCACTCAATCGTTTGGGGCAAACGCTGCAGTTGACGAAGGATACCGATGTCGCACTGGTGCGCCCCACGACGAGTGGCACACCCATCGTCACCGCACTCTTCGCCGATTGCCAGCCGCTGCAACAGGGGCCGTACGTCGTGGGCAAAGGCGTTTATCTGCTCACGATTCAAGCCGCCGCAGGCACCGACGGCAAAGCGCCGGTCAGCGGGCTGGGCAATCTCGATGCCGCCTGCAACGCGAAATATCAAATCGATGGCGTGCAGTTTCGTTTGATCCAACTGCCCGTCACCGCTGCCGAATTCGACGCCGCCGGCGATCGCCTGCGCAACTACATGGCTTATCGCTGCTTCGGCGTGAACGACAGCAAAGTGAATGCGTTCTTCGCTAATCCCTTCGGCCCGGCAGTGACGAGCTACGGCTTGCTGGACAGTCTGCGCCCTGATTGTTTGTTGGACGATGAAGTGCCGCTGGCGCTGATCTACTGGACCGTCGCGAACGGGCTGGAGTTCATCGATCTGTGGGCGGTGCGGCGGCGCATTACAGCCCGATCGACTGACGCGCGTTGGCGGCTGCTCACCGCCGATCGGCGCGACGCCGAAGCCGAAGCGCTGTTCCTGCAATTCGAAGGGCAGATCGAAGAAGTGCGCGCCCGCGAGAGTAATCTCACATCGCTGCGCGCGATCGATCGGTTTGTGGCGCTGCCGCCGGTGGGTCTATTGCCGCTCGGCGGAGCAGGCACCTCCGTCGGCATCACGTATCAGAAATTCTTTGAAGACTTGCCCTATCGCGCGCCGGCCTACATCGCCGGGCGACAGATCGAAGCGATCGTGCAAGAAGCATTGCGCTATCCACCAATCCGCATGGCGCAGCGTGAAGCGGTGATGCTCTATCGCATCATCGAAGCGCCCACACCCGCGCCGTGCGTCTTGTTCGTCAGCGCTTATCTGCCGTTGTTCGGCGAGCCGCGCTTCGATACCGCGCACTGGGACTTCAGCAACTTTCCAAGAGAGGCATAGGAGGCATCCATATGGCTATCACCGACATTCCCGAATTCGTCGAAGCATCGCCGGGCGATCTGATCCGTTCGAGCGACTGGAACAGCGTGCAGCGGCAAGTGCGCAACAGCATTCGCGCGCACCAGCACACGCGCGTGGCGGGCGCGCCGGCCAATGATGCGGCGGCGCAGGACACCGCGCTGCAGATCAACACGGACGAGATCGCCGACGGCGCGGTCACGGGCGCGAAGATCGCGACAGATACCATCACCGTCGACAAGCTGGCACCCAACTCTGTCGGCACCAACGAACTGGTCACCGCTTGTGTCAGGCAGAGCAAGATCGCCTTCACCACGGTGCAGGCCGGCAGCGCCACGCTGACACCGGGCGAGGAAGAAGAGCAGCTGGTGGATGCCAATGCGCCCAGCGTCAAAACGACGATCTACTTTCCGACGGCGGCCATCGCCAGCACCACCGGCACCGGCTTCAGCGAGGTCAAGGCCGAAGTCATTTACCGGCAAAACGTCGGCGCCAGCACCATCAGCGTTTTCATCCGCTTGAAGAACACCGGCTCGGCCACCGCCAATGTGTTCTGGTCGGTGACCACGTTTGCGTCTTAATGTCAGCGTCATGGCGAGAAGCCGCAGCGCGGCGACGAAACAATCTCAAAGCCGGAGTCGTAGATTGCTTCGCCGAAAGCGCTGGCACTGGCATTCTAATTCTAAGAGGAGATTACTATGGATCAACGCGTTGAAGTCTTATCCGCCATCAAGCAGTTCATGACCCAGCGTGCCGACAGCCCCAACAAGCGCCGGGCACAGGCCTTTGTCGATCTGATCGAGCAGAATCCCGACATGTGCTGGGACGATCTGGCGCAGGAATTCCGCGACAACTACTACGACGCCTTCGACGAGATTGTGCCCGCACTGGCGGCCCTCGACGATCCATTGGTGACGTACAACTGCGTGCGGCTGGCCGACGCCAACAACGTCAAGGAAGTACAGGCCATGAAGCAGGTGGCCGAGTCGGCGGACAGCTACAAGCATCAGGTCAGCTTGCGCGCCATGGTCAAGACCCGCTCGGAAGAGCTGCTGCCCGTCATCAAAGGCAAGGCCGATCTGCCCAACTCGCTGCGCATGTCGCTGGGGCTGGGTAAATCCACTGCGCCCGAAGCTAAGGCCGAGATCAAACGCAAGATCAAGATCGAACCGGCCTGATGATCGCGTCCGATTCAACGATCATCCGCACGCTGCGGATCAAAACCGCCACATCCGATCGACTGGCGGCGCGACAGCAGACGGAACGCGCCCTGCAAGCGGCCTCGCTCCGCCCGATCGGTTTACCGCGCGACGCGATCCTGATCGTGCGGCAGATCAAGTCAAGTCATGCTGGAACCGCCAGTTGGGAGCAAGCCGTCAACGCCCAGCTGGATCAACTTGTCCGGCAAGCGGCCCGCCCGATCGAAGGTATGGTGCCCGCGCATGCGCAGGCCGTGATCTTCGCCGATCGCTCAGAGCTGCTGGCCTGCCTCGCCGCCGATTGGTGCGCGGGCGAAGTGCGATCGCGATGGTGGTGGCAGAGTTGGCTGCGCGGCGACGACCTCACGCGCGCCGTGATCGACGCCTGGTTGGAAACACCAGAATATATTCCGCTGGCGTTGCAGCGGCTGGTAGCCCGACGGCAAGTGATCGCTTTCGTGCAACAGCTAAACAGCGAGCACACCCGTTTGCTCCTGCATGTGTTAGTGCAGACATTCGGCCTGTATGAACTCGCCACCATCCTGGATAAAGTTATCGAACAGCAACCGGAAGGTCGTGAAGCGATCGCACAAAACATCATTCACGCAACGAGCGCCTTGCCTGTCCCAGTGCGGCCCGCATCCCTGTGGCAGCCGTGGATCCAGGCACACTTCGAGCACTTGCCACCCGATCGGCAGGTGCTGCTCGGCGTTGGGTTGATGTTGCATGCAGCACCGATGATCGTGCGTTCGGCGTCGTTTGCCTCTGAGGTAAAAGATTGGCACGCTGCAATCCGCATGGCACAGGCGCAACCACACGCGTCTGCAGATTCAGCACCAGCGCTGACGCGCCCACCTTCATCACCGACAATAGTTGAATCAGAAGCGACACAACAGACTGAAGCAGCGCTCAACTTTCATGCTGCATCGGCTGATGATCTAGCGGAGCCAACTACTCTACCGTCGTTGCGAGGAGGCCGCAGGCCGACGAAGCAATCCCATTCGGATCAGCGCGATACGCGAGTTGTCAGCGAGCTTGCTGCACAACTCCCTGCCCGTGAGACGGAGGCGCACCTTGCAGAAACACTTGCGCCGGCGGAAGCTGAGCAATCGCAGTTTGACATTGAGACTGAATTTGGCGGAGTCTATTACTTCATCAATTTGGGTCTGTTCTTGAATCTCTATGGCGATTTCACCACGCCGCTGCTGCCCGGTCTCGATCTGCCGATCTGGGATTTCGTGGCGCTGGTGGCACAAGATCTGATCGGCGACGAAGTGATACGTGATCCGATCTGGACGTTGTTGGCGCAGTTGGCCGATCGGGCGGAGGATGAGCCGCCGGGTGCGCGTTTTAATCCGCCCGAAGACTGGAGTCGAGGCTTCAGCCGGTTGGCTGATTGGTCCATTATTCCGGCTGAAGCCTCGACTCCAGATTCACGCACACCAACAACCTGGTTCGCCGACCTGATGTCCATCATCCGCCCGCGCTTGCAAGCGGCGCTGGGGGTCAGCGCCGACGAGCTGCCGCGCTATTTCAAACAACACGCGCGGATCGTCGTGAGCGCCGTGAACTTCGACGCGTATTTTGCCCTCGCCGATCTACCGATCGAAATCCGCCTGTCCGGTCTCGATCGTGATCCGGGCTGGGTGCCCGCTGCCGGGAGAACGGTTCGGTTCCACTATGACTGACACGCCGCCTTTCGCCAACATTCCGCCCACGCCCGAGGGACATTTCAAGTTGTACTTCTATGCGGCCGTGTTGTACGTGCTCGATCACGTCACGCGCCTGTTCGACGAACCCGAAGCCGCGCTGCGCGAATTTCCGTTTTTGCTGGGCTATCATCAACAGTTAGCGGGCTGCGGGTTGGAAGGTCAAAACATTTCAGAAGCGGCGCAGTGGTGGCAGGCGGCATTATTCGATTGGGAAAGCATGATCGACGATCATCTCCCGCTGCGCGCACTACGCGAGGCGACGGAACTCGATCACGCCGCACTGACGCAGTTGATCGCCGTCGGCTTAATCGAAGAAGATCCGCGCTTCGGCGTGATGTTCGATGCGCTGCAAGGTGCGAACGGCTATCAGCGGCCCACGATCGGTTTGCTAAGCGCCTGGCAGGATGGCGAACAGGATACGCGCGCGAACCTGCGCCAGTTGCAGCAGTTAGGACTCATTCACATCATCAACCCCGAAGCGCCACGGCTCGATCAGACGGTGCAGGTCCCGGCACTGATCTGGGATGCATTGCGCGGCGAACAGTCCGAAGTCATTGCGGCCTGGGCGCATTACCGCTCATCCGATCGCTTGTTGCCGAGCGACGAGTTGATCTTGCCGGACGTTTTACACGATACCTTGCAGACCCTGCCTGCGCTGCTAGCTTTTGGCGAGGTGCAGACCGTCATCGTGCGTGGGCCGCGCCACAACGGACGGCACACCTTGTTGGGCGCGCTGGCCCGCTCGCTAGGGCGCGGGCTGTTGGAGATCGATCAGGCTCGTCAGCTGGATCTGGAACAGTGGCGCTTGATCGGTCCGCTGTCTACGTTGCTATGCGCGTTGCCCGTGCTGGCGTTCGAACTGGCGCCGGGCGAAAGCGCGGAAGTCAATTCGCTCGTCGGGTGTGACAGTCCGATCGGGGTGGTGTTGAGCCGCACGGGCGGACTGGCAGGGGCCGTGATCGATCGGGCTGTGACGATCACGCTCGAGCTGCCCGATCCGATCTTGCGACAACAGCACTGGCAGCGCGCGGCGGCCTCACACCCGATCGGTGATCTCGACTCGATCGGCTCCCGGTATCGCCTGACGAGCGGCAACATCTATCGGGCGGCGCAGTTGGCGGGCGCCCAAGCGACATTGGCCAAGCGCGACACCATCGAGTTGGAGGATGTGCAGCACGCCAGTCGCACGCTGAATCGACAGACGCTGGAAACGCTGGCCGTGCATTTGCCCGCTACCGGCGACTGGGCGCAGCTGGCCGTGTGCGAAGACACGCAGCGCGATTTGCAGGAACTGGAAGCGCGCTGCCGGCAACGCGAACGTTTAGCCAGCGCCACCAGCGGTACTTTCGCCGCGCACGTCAACGCGGGTGTGCGCGTGTTGTTCAGCGGGCCCAGCGGCACCGGCAAAACATGGGCCGCGCGGCTGCTGGCGGCGCAGTTGCAGATGGACATTTACCGGCTCGATCTCTCCGCCGTGGTCAACAAGTACATCGGCGAAACCGAGAAGAACTTGAATCAAGTTTTCTCGCGCGCTGAAGAGCTGGACGTGATCTTGTTGATCGACGAAGGCGATGCGCTGCTGACGCAGCGCACCAGCGTCAATACCTCCAACGATCGCTACGCCAACCTCGAAACGAATTTCCTGCTACAACGGCTGGAATCATTCAGCGGCATCGTCATCGTCACGACGAATTCCAGCGAGCTGATCGACAACGCGTTTCAACGCCGCATGGATGTGACGGTTGATTTTCGCCTGCCCGATGCCAGCGAGCGCTGGCAAATCTGGCAGCTGCATTTACCACCGGCCTCAACCGTCGATGAACGTTTGCTGACGGAAGTCGTCACGCGCTGCACGTTGACCGGCGGACAAATTCGCAATGCCGCGCTGCATGCCACGCTGCTCGCTTTGAACAACGGCGGCATCGTCATCAATGAGTACGTGGAAGCCGCCGTGCAGCGCGAATATCGCAAGCTGGGCGCAGTGTGTCCCTTGCGCGCAAAGAGTAATTGAGATATGCCTGCGCCTGCACCCGCACCCACGCAGCGTACTTCTTCAACGCCCACCTCTCCTGAACGGCGCTCAAGCTCTCACGGTCGGCAGCCTGCGGTACGAACATCTTCCGCGGGATCGCTACCGGTCGTGCTGACGCCGCAGCCCCTGATCAATCTCGGTGGCAAACAGCTGTATCGCATGAGTGACGGTCGAGTAGTAGAGCTGCCGCCCGATATGACCATCGAAGAAGCGGCCCGACTTGAAGCCGAAGCAAAAGCCGCGGAGAAAAAACTGGGCAAAGGTCCGCCGCCTAAACCGGTACCCGATGTCAAGCAGCTCGACAAAAAAGAAGTCAAGAAAAGTAAGCCGGAACTCGGCGCGAAAGGCAAAGGGGCGAGAGCGCAGGGCAAGGCGGCGCGTAAACCGGCGGCCGCTCCAACGACACTCAAAATCGCCGGCACTCGCAAGGTGGCAATATACCTCGCCGCTAAGGGTGCGCCGGTGCTAGGCCGTGGCGTTAGCCGCTTGCAACGGATGCGGCAAAACGAGCAGACTCACGACGAGGCTGCTCAAAAACTGACGCAGTCCGAGAAGGCTGTGGTTAACCCTCCCGCCGAAGGACAATCGAAGAGCAACGCAGGCCAAGTCACCAACGTCGGCGATCGGCCCGCGCCTGTCGTCGATGCCAACAAAGCGCGGCAGAAGTTGCAAACGTCGCTCGGAGAAAACGTGCCGCGCAGCATCGAAGACGTCGACAATTTCAAACGCGACAAAAAAGCCCAGCACATGGGCGCCGATGTAATGACGGTGGTACAGGGCGACAAAAACGCCGTCACATCCACCTTCGCCGAGATGGAAAAAACGCCGCCGCCCGCTCCCCCCGAACAGCTGCCCGAAGCTCTGCCACCCGAAGAAATTGCGCCGTCGACGGCCACGATGAATCTCGGCCAGGGCGCCATCGCGCCGCTGCAGAAAGAACATACCGATCTGAGCAACTACACCAAAGAGGCCGATGGCAAGCTGAAAGAAGAAGGCGTCACGCAAGAGCAGCTGGACATGGTCGATAGCGGTGACCTGGCAGTAGCCAACAAAGAAAAGAAGGGGATGGAGACAACGGCGAAAACGGAACCGCTCGCCGTGCAGAAATTCGCCACGCAGGAAACCGCCAAGGTCGATCAAGATCTCAGACAGCAAGAGAAGTCGGGCCGCGACGGGCTTAAAGCGAAACGCAAAGCCTCCCTCGGCACGACGGCGCAGAAGCAGAAGGGCACCAAGAGCGCGCTCGAAAAGAAGCGCGAGGAAGTGGCGAATAAGATCAACGGCATCTACCAGACCGCGCAAGACAAGGTCAAGAAGAAACTGGCCGACCTCGAAACGCAGTCCATGAAGCGCTTCGACGACGGCAACGCGAAAGCCACGAAGGAATTCGAAGACACCGTCAACCGCGAGCTCGACGCCTTCAAAGACGATCGCTATTCCGGTTTCTTTGGCTGGGCCAGAAAAGCCAAAGACTGGCTGCTGGGCATGGACGATCTGCCCGAGGTGAAGGCCATCTTCGATCGCAACCGCGCCCTGTTCGTCAGCACTATCAACAAACTGGTGGACGACATCTCGGCCGACAACCAGCGCGTCATTCAGGACTGCAAAGACGAGCTGGCCCGGGCGAAAAAAGAAATCAAGGACTACGTTGATAAGCTCGGCCCTGATTTGAAGAGCATCGGCAAGCAAGCCGCCGAGGAGATGAACGGCAAGCTCAACGAGCTCGATCGGTTTGTGGCGAAAAAAGAGCAGGAGCTGCAGGACAATCTGAAAGACAAGCAGCAGGCGGCCATCAAAGCCATCGACGAGAAGATCGAAAAGATGAAAGAGGCCATGTCGGGTGCATTGGCCAAGCTCGGCAAGCTGCTGCTGTGGGCGGCCAAGAAATTCTTCACCTGGGCGCTGGAGAAGTTCGGATTCTCCCTTTCCGAAATCGAAAGCATCATCAACAAGGGTGTGGCCGTGCTCAAGGCCATCTTCACGAAGCCCATCCAGTTCGTGAAGAACCTCGTAAAAGCGGCCTCGGAAGGCTTCAAGAACTTTGGCAAGAATTTCCTCACCCATTTGAAGGACGCCATCTTCGACTGGCTCACCGGTTCACTGGAAGGCGTCACCTTGCCGTCAACGTGGGATCTAAAGGGCATCGCCAGCGTAGCACTCCAGATCCTAGGACTCACTTGGCCCAACATCCGCGCCGTGCTCGTGGACGTCATCGGCGAAAAGCCGGTACAGGTCATGGAAACCAGCTTCGATCTGGTGGTCGCGCTGATTAGGGGCGGCCCTATGGCGGCGTGGGAAAAACTCCAGGAGATGGCTAACGATATCCAGGAGGCATTTCTTGCTGGCGTGAAGGAGTTCGTCAAATCCAAGATCATCCAGAAAGCCATCGAAACCATCATCAGCCTGTTCGTGCCGGGCGCGGGCATCATTCGCGCCATCATCGGCATCTACGACACGATCGTCTTCTTCATCCAGAAGGCTAAAGACATCTTGAAGATGATCGGCAGCTTCCTCAGTTCCATCGCCGAGATCGCCGCGGGCAACATCGGGGCCGCAGCGGGTGCGCTGGAAAACGGCCTGGCCCGCGCGCTGGCTCTGGTCATCAATTTCCTGGCGAGGTTCCTGCGCCTCGACGGCATCACCGCCAAAATCCGCAATTCCATTCAGAAGCTGCGTGACAAAGTGAAGAGCATGCTGGTCAAAGTGGCGCACTGGATCGTCGGGAAGGCGCAGGCGCTGGGCCGATTTATCACCGGCAAAGGAGGAAGTGCACGCCAACAGCAGCAGGTCGAATATCGTTTTACCATGGCGGAAGAGAGTCACACGCTTCGAGCCGAAGTGACTGGCCGGGGTGTGCGCCTGACGATGGCCAGCACGACGTTTAAAGATCTTGATGATCGGCTGCGCGAAATGAGCAATGTGGTCAAGTATTTCAGCGACACCGGAGAGCCTAAGATTGCCACCGCTGTTGACAAACGACTCGAGGCCATCCGTCAGAAGCACACCACGGGGCAACAGCAAATCGCAGCTGCACCAGAGGATCGCAAGGCTGAACTCACCAAAACTTTATTGAGCGAAATCGGCAGCCTGTTCAGCTCGCTGGACAAATATCTTAGCACCCGCACCCCATTGGGAGAGGCTGTGACCGTACGCCGGGGAAATTACGTGCTGCTCAACGATGCAAGCGGAGCCGTCACGAGCGGCGGTGAAGTCAGCGAGACAATGGTTCGCCACGAAGAGCGGCCGCCTGGCGCCATCAACGCCTATGTCCGGCGCGTGATAGCCTTGCTGGTAAAGGTCAAAGTTGGATCACAAACACATGGCCGCTCTTATTCGAATTATGGCGCGGGCAAACCCAATGGCTGGGTGCTAACCACTCGGCCCAAATCAGCCGGAGTGACACCGCTTAACCCTGGCGGCGAAGCGATTGTCGATCAAGATGCAGCGCGTTTTGGCAGTGATGCCAGCGGAGATACTACCTCTGCTTATGCTCAATCCATCGGCTTCGATCCGGTCCGTTACAAGATCAGAGGTCACGTGGTCGCCCGCGTCTTCGGCGGGAAAGGCGGACTGCGCAGCGGCAATATTGTTCCCATGACTGAGGACGCCAATTCGCTCGGCTCGCGTTCGATGTGGAAAGGAGTTGAGCAGCATGTCCTGCGCGACGTCACCATCAACACGGCCGTGTATCGCTACAAAGCAGTACCGATCTATGGACAAGGCATGAAACCTCCGATTGAGATTCACGTCACCACAAAGCGTGAATGGCCCACAGCTAAGAAACCCAGTTACGTTCCGGCCGATGAGCCATATGTGGTGAAAAACGATTAACGGGGTGCTTTCTGACCGCGTCCTGCGGGCTTTGAGCAAAGAAACTCTTTCTGCGCTAAATGCGCGAAAAGCATTGAACCTTGACCGGGATCAAAAACTCGAGGAGGACCTATCTATGAAAATCATCAACACCCTGTTCGCCATACTCATCATCCTGGCCGTGCTAGCTGGGTTAATGCTGGGTGGATACTATGCGATCAAATTCGGACTGGATGTCGTGGCGCGTCTGGATTATCAGACGGCCGTTAGCGTCACGGTGCTGATCATGGCGCTGCTCATCGCGGCGATCGTGGCGCGCAGACTGCGCCGAGCCGGCCGCCAACGTCAGGCCAATCTACTGCACAACGAAAAGGCCGCCACTTACCAGCTCTTGACCGAAGTCTGGTCGCAGGGGCCGCGCTCAATCGCCGGAAATCAGACTCCGTCCGAAGAGCTGCGCGCGCTCGATCGGTTGTTGAGCCTCTACGGCAGCCCGCGCGTGGTGAAAGCCTACGTAGCCTTCCGCCAGAGCGCGCAGGCCGACGATACGCTCGAATCAACGGTGTGGACCCAGCTGACCAGAGTAGTGTGGGAGATGCGTCGGGATCTGGGTGCCGACACGAGCGGCCTGACCGCCGCAGAATTGCAGCAATTGCTGAGTGCAGAGATGAATGCTATCGAAGCTAACGTGCCGACTAACACTTATCCAGAACGCAAGCCGCACGTGGCCTTGGCCGCGAAAGCCTGAATGCAAATGAATCGGCGCTTTGATCTCGATCGCTGTTGCCGCGCTCTCTGGTCGCGCATAGCGTGAAGGTCGATCAGTCATGCCTGAAGCCGCTCGCACCGCTGCACCGCCCGTTCGCGCACCCGATCGCGCGCCTGCGCCTGCCCGATCGCCGGCCCCGGCTCGATCGGCTCCTGCCTCTTCACAGCCGTCGCGCTTGCCAGCTGGACCGGCCGCGGTGCAGCTCAACGCGCCTGCGCCCAATCCGGCGATCATTCAATCAGCCGGCGGCGAACCGTTAGCGCCAGATGTGCGGCGTAATCTGGAGCGCAGTTTCGGCGTCGATCTGCGATCGGTGCGCGTCCACACCGACGAGCGCGCGCAGAACACGGCGCGCAACATGGCGGCGCGCGCCTTCACCCTCGGCACGAATATCTTTCTGGGCCCCGGCGAGCGCCCAGGTGATCTGCGGCTGTTGGCGCATGAAGTAGCGCACGTGGTGCAGCAGCGCAGCGCGCCGGCCGTGCAGCGCTGGTCGTTTGCCGGCGGCGATCACTATGAACGCGAAGCCCATCAAGCCGCTGCCGCAGTCGTGCAGCACCAATCGTTTGCCGTGCGCGAACGGACCACACCACGCCCACAGCGATTGGGCCTCAGCGACATCCTCGACGGGCTGGCCGATTTGGCCGCCAATGTACCGGGCTTCACACTGTTGACCGTCATCATCGGACGCAATCCCATCAACCTGCATACGGTAGAACGCAACTTTGTCAACCTCCTGCGCGGCTTTATGGGGTTGATTCCGGGCGGCGAAATTCTATTCCAGATCCTGAACAGCTACGGCGTGGTCGACCGGATCGGCAATTGGGTCAGCGCGCAAGTCGCGGCGCTGGGCCTGAGTTACGAGTACATCCGCGGACGCTTTACGGCCTTCACCGATTCACTCGGCTGGACCGATATCTTCAGTCCCGGCGACGTGTGGCGCCGAGCGCAAGCCATCTTCACTGAACCGATTACGCGCATCCGTAACTTCATCGCGCAGCTGATCAGTCAGGCGATCACGTGGCTGAAAGAAACGTTCATGCAGCCGCTAAGCGACTTCTGCCGCGAGATCCCCGGCTATACGCTGGTGACCGTGCTGCTGGGGCGCGATCCCTTCACCAACGCGGCAGTGCCGCGTACCGCGCTGAATGTGGTGCGCGCCTTTGCCGAATTCATTCCGGGCGGAACCGAGAAGGTCAATCAACTGGTCGAGTCGCGGGCGCTGGAACGAGCCTATCAGTGGTTCATCGATGAGACACAGGCGCGAAACTTGACGTGGGATCGAGTGACCGGCACGTTCTCACAGGCGTGGAATTCACTGCAACTAGAGGATGTCTTACATCCGATCGATACGCTGCGCCGCATGGTCACGCTGTTCCGCCCGCTTATGAGCGATCTGATCAGCTTTGCCGGCGCGGCCCTGATGAAACTGCTCGAGCTGATCTTCGAGGCCGTCATGGGCGCAGGCGGCGCGCGCATCCTGTCCATCTTGAAACGAGCGCGGGATACCTTCCGCACGATCATCCAGAATCCCGTGGGCTTCCTGCGCAACCTGCTGGGCGCCGTGGGTCAAGGCATCCGCCAGTTCATGACGAACATTCTGCGCCATTTGCGCGACGGCGTGATCGCCTGGCTGGCGGGTCCTGTGGCGGCCTCCGGCATTCAAATGCCGGAACGCTGGGATCTACGCGGTATCATCTGGTTTGTGCTGCAAATCCTGGGACTTACCTGGGATCGCATCCGGCAGAAGTTGGTGCGCTTGCTGGGTGAACGCGCCGTGGCTATGTTGGAAGCCGGCTTCCGATTAATTCAGGAAATTCGTGAGAAGGGGTTGGTGCAAGCCCTGCGCGATCGAGTCACGGAATTCTTCGGCCAGTTACGCGAGGCGGCACTAGGCAGCATTCGTACCTTCATTCAGCAGCGGCTGGTCATGGCGGGTATCACGCAATTGATTTCGATGCTAAATCCGGTCGGCGCGGTCATTCAGGCCATCATCAAGACGTACACGACCATCCAGTTCTTTATCCAGAAAATCAACCAGATTCTGGATATGGTGGAGTCGATCGTCGATTCGATCGCCGCGATCGCCGCGGGCAGCATCGGCGCAGCGGCCAACTTCATCGAACGCACGATGGCGCGCACCATCCCTATCATCCTCGATTTCCTGGCGCGCTTTATCGGCTTGGGCGATGTGGGCGCGCAGGTTCAAAATACGATTCGCAACTTGCAGGCGCGGGTCGACGGGATGCTCGATCGGGCCGTGGACTGGATTCGCCGCCAGGCCGCCAATCTCGCCAGCCGTGCGTTAGGCGGCGACCCGAACGCATCGCCACAGCAGCGCTTACAGAATGGCCTCGACGAAGCAGCGACTGCGGTCAACCGGCTCAGCGGAAGTCGCGTTGGAATTGCTCTTATCCGGCCCTTACTTGGCGCGATCCGCATTCGGCATCGAATGCAATCCCTTGAGGCTGTCCCAGCCGAAGGTCGTTGGAAAGTTCGTGGTGTTGTTAATCCCACGGACGAGCGCACAACCGACAAACTCGTCGAAGAGGGCACCGGCTATCGCGACTTCAGAACCCGCATCACCTACCACCCCGCCGATGCACGACGGGGTGGCAATAAGATGGTCGCTAGTCCGCTTGGCCCTGATCACCCGCAAGGCTCCCGTCCCTCAGACGCTGGCGCGCCGCCGATTTGGCAAAACGTGAATCAGCGCCGTAATGGACGACGTCTCTACGTTCTCGGACACTTGCTCAATCAACAACTCGGCGGTACCGGCGCTGACATGCGCAACTTGACGCCCATCACCTTCAGCGCCAATGCCACTCACCATTCGCGCGTCGAAGGTCAATTGAAAGACCTGGTCAACACCTCACGTCGCGATCGCGCCAGATGGGTCCATTATGAAGTTCAGATCCATTATCCGGCCGCGCGGGTGTCGACGCCGACAGACGTCAATGACGATGAAGGATGGCTCGCGAGCTCCATTCATGCTAAGTGGCATTTGTTGAAACCTAAAGATGATGATCCGACACAGTTGGTACAAGATGGTTCTGAGCACGAAATCGAGCCTGTGCCAAATGTCCCGCCATTCCCGCAGACCTAGCCGCCAGAGTCGTGAGGAGGTATCGTGACCGTTCGGCCGCTCGTGTCTTGCATCATGCCCACCTATAATCGCCGTGAATTTATCCCGCGTGCGATCGAATATTTCTTGCGGCAGGATTACGAGCCGAAGGAATTGATCATCGTCGACGATGGCACCGACCCGATCGGCAATCTCATCCCCCACGACGATCGCCTGCGCTATCTTCGCGTGAATGAAAAAATCTCGGTCGGGGCCAAGCGCAATCGGGCCTGCGAGGCCGCGCGCGGTGACCTCATCGCGCACTGGGACGACGACGACTGGCAAGCGCCGCACCGCCTGCGCTATCAAATCGAAGCCTTGCAGCGCGAACACGCTGAGGTGTGCGGCATCAATCGCTTGCTGTTTTACGATGCGATCAATGATCGCGCGTGGCAGTATGTCTATCCGGCGCAGCGGCGCTTCTGGCTGTCCGGTAGTTCGCTCTGCTACACCCGATCGTTCTGGGCGGCCCACCGGTTCGCCGATCTCAACGTGGGAGAAGATGCGCGCTTTGTGTGGAGCGGCGTCCGGGCGCACATGATCGCTCTGCCCGATCACACTTTTCACGTCGGCGTTATTCACGCGCACAACGTCAGCCCCAAGCGCACCAACAGCGCTTACTGGCAAGCCATCGATCTCGCTGAGATTCAACGCATCGTCGGTGATGAGATGTCGCAACTGCGCAGTACCTCGTCGAGTCCGGCGATTTCTGCACCGCTGATCTCGTGCATCATGCCCACCTTCAATCGACGCGCGTTCATTCCGCTGGCCCTTCAACATTTTCTGGCGCAGGACTATCCCAACAAAGAATTGGTGATCGTCGACGATGGCGACGATGCGATCGGCGATCTGGTCGGCGCTGTGCCGAACGTGCGCTACATCCGGTTGCAGCAGCGCACCTCGATCGGGGCGAAGCGCAATCGGGCCTGCCATGAAGCGCGCGGTGAGTTGATCGCTCAGTGGGACGACGACGACTGGTACGCGCCCGATCGATTGAGCTATCAAGCGCGGCCCATCCTCGACGATCATGCCGATCTCACCGGCCTTGAAAATACCTATCTGCTCGAATTGCCCGCCGGCCGTTTCTGGACGACGCAGCATCAACTCCACCAACGCATGTTCGTCGGCGATGTGCATGGCGGCACGCTGGTGTTTCGCAAGAGTCTACTCAACAACGGCTTGCGCTATCCCGAAGTGAATCTGGCGGAAGATGCGGGTTTGTTGAAACAGGCCTTGCGGCGTGGCAAGCGCCTGGCACGCCTGCCCAATCCCGGCGTATTTGTGTACGTGCGACACGGTCAGAACGCGTGGCAATTCGCGCCCGGAAAATTTCTCGATCCCGACGGCTGGCGCAACATCGATCCGCCGGCGGCGTTTTCAAGTGAGGCGTTGATCGCCTATCAAGCCGCACTCAACCGCGTGGCGCTCAAGACTTCCGGGGTTTTAGAGACTTCGGAAGTCTCGCGCGAACCGACCCTGCACGATCAAGTTGTCGAGCTCGATGCGCTGCCATACCTGCCTGTGACAGTGGGTTACGGGTCGATGGGCTTGCGTGGTCAATTGGGCTATGAGCGTAAACTTGTTCGCGTGCAAGGTCAATGCGATCCGCACGCCATCAGTTTGCATCCGCCTGCACGCGCCGTCTTTCACCTGAATCAGAAATTCGCGCGCTTCACGTGCGCGGTCGCCCTAAACGATGACGTGCCACCTGGTCAATCGTGGGCGGATTTCAGCGTGCGCGGCGATGACCGTTTGATCACGGTGGCGGCACACGTCGTGGCCGGTGATGCGCCGCGATCGATCGAAGTGGATGTGCGCGGCGTCGATCAACTTGAGCTCAACGTCAGCACCGATCGCTGGGAATATTGCCATGCGGTGTGGCTGCACCCTCGATTGGATCATGTCACCCCGGCGGTTTCGTCGCACACGCTTGAAGATTGCCTTGG
>Ga0208980_10000393_pt1 | contig 24243 bp, 18 predicted proteins | sample WetSurMetagenome_3_FD_187993 | JGI IMG/M metagenome (GOLD analysis project Ga0208980, IMG submission 187993) | Wetland microbial communities from Twitchell Island in the Sacramento Delta, sample from surface sediment Aug2011 Site A1 Bulk (version 2) | ecosystem: Environmental > Aquatic > Marine... | reverse complement strand
CTCCGTCTCTGGCTTGGGCTGCCCGGGATTCCACTGTCCATAGCCAAGCCTCACGCGACCTTCGTCTTGATTGAATCTGTTCGTAAGAAGTGCGTTGCCCTCGAAGCAATGGTTCAGAGCCTCGGCTTGGGTAACGTGGAAGTTGTGAATGCTCGAGCTGAGGATATTCTGATCCAGAAGAAGTACAAAGGTTCATTTGATGTTATCGTTGCAAGAGCAGTGGCGCCTCTCGGAGAGCTAATCGGCTGGTCGGCTCCATTGGGCAGAAGGAGCGCAGGCACAGGAATAGCGTTTCGGCGGCCGGAATTACGCGAAAAGGCAATCCGTCCTCCCGCATTGATTGCAATGAAGGGTGGAGACTTGAAGCGAGAGATCACCGAAGCAAGAAAGGCCTCTCAGCCTCGAAGCATCCAGTCGTTTCCCATTGATTTTGATGGGATTGATCAAACAAGCTTGGCAGACAAACAGATTGTGGTTGTTGAACTATAGGCCTCAGGCGATGAACTCGGCACAAAAGGACCGATTGGCAGCGCTGGCTACAGAGCAACGTAATCCGCGTTCAAAAGAAATCGATCACTATTCAACATTGGATATTCTCAAGCTCATCAACAATGAAGATAAGCTCGTCGCTTTTGCTGTTGAACGGGAACTGGGGTATATAGCAGAAGCGGTTGAGTTGATTGTTCACGCATTCAAGAATGGCGGCAGACTAGTTTATGTTGGGGCAGGCACAAGCGGGAGATTGGGGATTCTGGATGCAGCCGAATGTCCACCAACATTTGGAACGGACCCCAAAATGGTGGTAGGGCTGATGGCCGGCGGCGAGCCAGCGGTGTTCCGATCTCAAGAAGGGGCCGAAGATAATGAAGCGCAAGCATTGCGAGACATTGAAAACCTGAACATCAACAAAAAAGATGTGGTTTGTGGAATCGCCGCCAGCAGACGAACACCGTATGTTGTTGCCGCGATAGAAAGGGCCCGCGAGCGTGGCGCGATGACGATCTATATTACAACAAACCCTCGTCGCGAATTTGACCTTCAGGTTGATGTCGCAATCTGCCCGGAGGTTGGCGCTGAGGTAATTATGGGATCGACGCGCATGAAATCAGGAACGGCGCAGAAGCTTGTGCTGAACATGCTCACGACCACCGCCATGATCAAGATGGGCAAGGTCTACGAAAACATGATGGTTGACCTTCAGCTCACAAACGAGAAACTAACCGAGCGAGCCAAGAGAATCATCATGATTGCGACTGGCATTGAGTACAGGGTTGCTGAAAGTCTCTTGAATGCCGCGAGCGGGCACGTGAAGACAGCAATAGTTATGGCCAAGACTGGGTTGTCTGCAGATGAGGCCGAAGTTCGACTGCGGGAAGCCAACGGCTTTGTCCGCCCCGCAATCTCCTCATAGTTTCCAGAGCCTCGATACAATGTTCAAACAACTCGTGGCCGGAATAGAGAGATGCCGGCCGTTCCAAAACCTCCTGGCTGAAATCGAGCGCAGCAATCATGGTTCTTGCCTCTCAGTCAAAGGGCTTTCCGGTTCTCTGGCGTCGTTTGTAATCTCTTCGCTGTCAAACGTCCTCGGCAGGCAAGTCCTCGTCGTTACAGGTGAGCGTTCGCAGGCCGAACAATTATCGGACGACCTCAGTCTTCTCCGTGGTGACACGGCAAGATTCTTCACCGTTGGTGCAACCCAATTGGCAACACCAAGCATAGGTCTTGCCGACAGCGATTGCATAGCAACGCTCCGCGCTCTGTTGGGTGCGCACACGCAGGTTTTGGTAACAACATCCGACGCGCTTCCCGCCCGCCTTCCAGCCCCATCGCTCTTGGGTACCAGCACAATAAGCATTGCGTCTGGAAGCAATCATCCCCTGACCGATACGGTGCGAAGACTCAATGAGGGTGGATTTGAGAGAAGCGATTTTGTTGGATCTCCCGGTGAGTACTCACTTCGTGGCGGGATACTGGACATTTTCTCTTATGGAAATGAATACCCGGTTCGCTGTGAATTCTTCGGTGATACGATTGAGTCGATTCGAGAATTTGATCCACTCTCACAGAGATCAATCAGAGAGATAGCCGTTGCAAGCATCGTTCCGGATCTCTTCGAGGCGCGTGAGTTGGGTGGAGGTGAGACTCGAAGATCGTCATTGTTCGAGTACCTGAGGATTGACGCGCTCGTAGTGTTGATCGAACCGGAATTGGTATGGAGGCGAGTGGAAGAGGTGTGCGCTCGTGAGCACGAGAACACAATTGGCGCCGAAATCCTACGCGACAGGGTCTCGCGACTCGTCCAGGTTCACTATGAGCCATTCTCACAGTCGGTCAACAGAACAGATTTTGATTCGTTGTCGCAACCAGCGTTCAATGGCAACATGCGGCTCCTGCATGAACACCTCCTGCAACTTCAGAGCCAGGGTGTTCGCGTGTTGATTACCTGCGACGGACAGGCGGAGTTGAATCGTATTCGAGAGTTGGTAACACAATCGCCGAGCTTGGCAGACGGAGGTCTGCCTGGCGAATCTTTCCCTGCTGACAGTAGAGCGGTGGACTTGGCAAACGTCGAATTTGTTCACCACGCGATCCACGGAGGGTTCCTGCTGCCCAGCCAGCGATTGGCGTGCTATACGGAGCATCAAATATTCGATCGTCAGAAAAGAAGGGGCACTCACCACCGGCCCAGATTTCGAGGGTTCTCGCCAAAGGAACTCCAACAACTGCACAAAGGTGACTACGTTGTTCATCAGGAATTTGGCATCGGCAGATTTGATGGGCTGAAGAAAATCAGCGTCGGCGATGTCGAACAAGAAGTGATGAAACTCCTGTACGAAGAGAAGGACAGACTATACGTCAATCTTAATTATTTGGGGAAAGTACAGAAATACTCGTCGAAAGATGGCCACACGCCCAAACTTACGCGTCTCGGCACACAAGAATGGGACAGGCTCAAGGCGCGGGCGAAAAAGCGGATTCAGGATATTGCCCGGGACTTGATTCGGTTATACGCCAAGAGGAAAGGGGCCGCCGGTCACGCGTTTCAGCCCGACACTCCATGGCAGAAGGAACTTGAGGCGTCTTTTATCTATGAGGACACTTTTGACCAGGCCAAAGCCACTCTTGACGTGAAGCAGGATATGGAACAACCATACCCGATGGATCGTCTCGTCTGTGGAGATGTGGGATTTGGAAAGACAGAAGTTGCTGTGCGAGCTGCATTTAAGGCCGTCTTGGACGGGAAGCAGGTTGCGGTATTGGTTCCGACCACAATTCTTGCGATTCAGCATTTCAACACGTTTCTTGATCGGACATCAAGATATGTCGTGCGCGTGGCGGTGATATCTCGCCTGAAGACGAAACGTGAGCAGACCCAAATTCTTGAACAGCTAGAATCTGGAGCAATCGACGTCATCATTGGAACCCACAGGATTCTTTCAAAGGACGTTCGGTTCAAGAACCTTGGCTTGTTGATTGTTGATGAAGAACACCGATTTGGCGTTGCCGCAAAGGAGAAACTTCGCCAGATCAGCGCCACAGTCGACACGCTAACCCTAACGGCAACCCCGATTCCGAGGACGCTGCACTTCTCTCTTATGGGTGCGCGGGACCTTTCAATTATTGCAACACCACCACGGAACCGCCTTCCTATTATCACCGAGATTGTCCAATACAACGACGACCTTATTAAAGAGGCGGCACGGCGCGAGGTTGGTCGCGGGGGACAAGTGTACTTCGTGCACGACAGGATTGGCGACATCGATGTGTGGGCCGAGAGGCTGAGGGAGCTCCTTCCGGCCACGCGGATCCACTCGGCTCATGGGCAAATGCACGCGCACGAACTCGAAAAGGTGATGCTGGAGTTTCAAGAGAAGAAAATTGACGTGCTTGTGTGTACGAAGATTATTGAGTCCGGCCTGGATATTCCCAACGTGAACACAATAATCGTGAACCGCGCAGATCGTTTTGGAATGTCAGAGTTGTATCAACTGAAAGGAAGAGTCGGGCGATCGAACATCCAGGCCTACGCATACCTTCTTGTTCCACCCATTTCGGTATTGCCCCGAACAACGATCCAGCGCCTTCAAGCAGTAGAAGAATTCACAGAACTCGGATCCGGTTTCAATCTCGCGATGAGGGATCTTGAAATTAGAGGAGCAGGGAATTTGCTTGGGGCAGAACAAAGCGGCTTCATCGAGTCGATGGGATTTGAAACATATACTCGCATACTTGACGACACAGTCAAGGAGCTCAAGGAGCAGGAATTCAGAGATCTCTTCCCCGAAGAAAAGGAGAGGGGGCGTGCGGCAGCAGAAACAATCGTGGAAGTGGAGATCAACGCTCTCATCCCGTCAACGTACGTCGAGAATGATACCGAGCGCCTGGAGATTTATAGAAGAATGTATGCGCTAAGCGCTCACGAGCAGCTTGCCGAACTCGGGGAAGAACTCCGAGACAGGTTTGGCACGCATCCCGTCGAAGTCGAGAACCTATTCAGCGCCGTCCGCTTGCGGCTTGCCGCATCGGAGATTGGGTTCACAAAGGTTCTCATGGGTAAAGCGGGGGTCGAAATAGAATTTCCACCGGAGACCGACACGACCTTCTATGAAGCGGCAGACTTCCAGACCGTCATGTCAGAGATCTCAAGATGGAGAGGAAAGAACGTCGCGCTTAAGCAGTCCGGCAAGAATCTGAGGCTGACGGTAAGGTCATCTGACGGTGACCTCCCAGTTGAAGAAGCAATCCAATTCCTGCAGGAGATGGCCAGAAGTATTGGGAAAGCTTGATTCTTCGCTTCTCTCCCGCTACTGCCGCCTTGGTAAATCCTACCCGTTCCCCAGCATCCTACCGTTCAAAAGTGCCGAATTTGGTTGTTTTTCCCTTGACTTTCAGACCCAAATAGCTATCTTAGCATAACGCCGTGGGTAAAAGTGGGTGACTGGTGGGTAGAAAATAAGTCGATTTGGCCAAATCGGTTTCTAGAAACAAATGTCATCGTTCAAGGGATCATATTCCTACTCTGTTGATAGCAAGGGGCGCATCAACATTCCAGCAAAGCTGAGGAAGTACGTCTCTCATGAAGCGAACGATACGTTCGTAGTGACGCGCGGTTTTGAAAAGTGCCTCTTCCTCTACCCGCTTGATGAATGGAATACACTCGAAGAATCTGTCCGCGAACTCTCACCCTCTAATTCTCAACATCGATTCATCACACGAACGCTTCTGCAATATGCCACCGAAGGTCAGCTGGATGGTCAATCGCGAATTACCATCTCGAGAGAGCTGTTACAGTTTGCTGGCATCGAAGATCAAGTATTGATACTTGGCGTGCTTGAGCGAATCGAGGTTTGGAACCCGAAGGACTATGAAGTCTACATGAAGTCGCAAACCGACAGCTACGAGAACGTCGCGCAAGCCGTCCTTCACAAGAAGTCTCCGTAGGTACTCGGCATGTGCCGGGTGAGACCGTCTGTCCCGAAAGAGATCCATGTATCACGATCCCGTGCTTCGCGACGAAGCGGCTGAGTTCCTTGTGACTCCGACCGGCAGAGTATTTGTGGACGGCACCGTGGGTGGTGGTGGACACGCAGAGGAGATATGTCGTCGTACTACCGAGACGACAAGAGTAGTATGTTTTGACGCAGACGAGGATGCGATTCGATTTGCCGAGCAGCGGCTCAAGCCGTTTGCAGAGCGCACCCTCTTTGTTCACTCTAATTTCAGAAACCTGGAACCCGAGCTCCGTTCTCGTGGATTTGCATCGATAGACGGACTTCTCCTTGATCTCGGCGTCTCATCATTTCAGTTGGACGAAGCCTCCAGAGGATTCAGCTTTCGCTCAAATGGAAAGATAGACATGCGAATGGATCGTCGGCAACCTCTTTCGGGCTGGGATGTTGTGAACAGGCTTTCGGACGAAGAACTGGCGAGTATTTTGTGGAAGTACGGTGAGGAAAGAAATTCGCGGCGGATTGCGAAAGCGATAGTGTCCGGCCGGCCAATTGAAACGACGGGAACGCTGCACGATGTCGTGTCGTCTGTGACGGGCGAACGATTCATGGCAAAGACGTTGGCCCGCATCTTTCAGGCGATTCGAATACACGTCAACAAAGAACTCGAAAACTTAGAGAGAGTGCTTCTCGATGCGCTGCAGATACTCGCACCCGGCGGACGGCTTGTGGTGATTTCGTACCATTCGCTGGAAGACAGAATTGTCAAGGAGTCTTTCAGGAAACATTCCGCCTCGGTCATTCCTTCAGGTAACAAGTACGCTGCGGACAGGATCGTGGTTCCCCGGTTGAGGCTTCTGACGAAGAGACCCGTTACCCCGTCTTTGGGGGAAGCTACGCGAAACCCCCGGGCGAGAAGCGCCAAGCTAAGGGCGGCAGAACGAGTAAACGCGTGATTCTACCTTGGTTTCAGTGAATCGGTTCTGAACAAGTGGCAAAGAAACTATCCTCGGATGTAGCAGAACTCGTCCATCGGGCACAGAGCGATGTGTCGGCACGCGAGAACCGGTATGTCTATGGCGATTCCTCTGCCTCACGCGCCCCCCGGTTTGTTGTCAGGCCCAACAAGAAAGGGGTTGACCGCAAGGTGTCAACATTCTCAATTATTGTCTTACTGTTTGGGTTTGGCTTCGCCATCGTTAGCTACATAGGGAATATCATTGCTGTAAACGGGCTTGCCGCCGAAGTCAACCAGCTACAGGCTCAGTACGACAAGCTTGTGAACGGCAACGCGGTCCTGAAAGCAGAAATCAACCGGAAATCTGGCTGGGAACGCATCGGCAAGATTGCCGGCGAGCAGGTGGGCCTTCGCTATCTCAAAGAACAACCAACGCTGTTTAATGTTGATGACGATATGATGGAGGAGGCTCGCAAGAGGTCGCAAACAAAGTAACGTGACCCCACGAGCAATTCGATGACACTCAACGCAGTAAATAGGAACGCTTCTCCTCCAACGGAATCGAATCCGACCAAGGATTCATTCTCAAGGATGCTGCTTCTGAAGGTTGCGCTTCTGTTCTTCTTCGGCGTGGTGGCCTTGCGCTTGGTCCATATTCAAGTGATCGAGGCATCAAAGTACCAGGAGATTGCGAAACGGCAGTATGAGTCGAAAGTTGTTCTTGCTGCTGAACGGGGGAACATCTATGACCGCAACGGAAAGATCCTCGTCTCGAACTCAATATACGTTTCGTTTGGAGCCGATCCACGGATCGTAGGGAGTGGCGCGGCTGACATCGCAGAAAGGTTTGCGAGAATATTTGGCGAACCCAAGTCTATGTATCTCGCGAAGCTCTCAAACACAAAACACAAGTTTGTCTGGCTTGAGCGGCGTGTGAAACCAGACGTTGCACGACGCGTGAGGGCAGAAGAGCTCGAGGGCGTAATACAACTGAACGAACCCAAAAGAATATACCACTACGAAACCGTGGCCGGACAGCTTCTCGGATTCACCGATGTTGACAACAAAGGTCTCAGCGGCATTGAGGTTCAGTTCGATGATCGGCTGCGCGGCATCGATGGCTACGCGATAATGCAGCGCGATGGGCTGGGACGTCGCCACCCATCGGTGGATTATCCACGCGTTGATCCGGCAAATGGGAGCAACATTGTTCTCACAATTGACCTTGAGTACCAATCAATTGCAGAGTCGGAATTGCGGAAGGGAATTGAGCGGAACAAAGCGGAGAGCGGGCTTGTGGTGATGCTCGAACCATCAACCGGCGCAATCCTCGCAATGGCAAATTATCCCGGGATTGATCCCAATAATGTTGTAGGAACGGATGCGGCACTTTTCAAGAACCGGGTAATCACCGATATGTTCGAGCCCGGATCGGTGTTCAAGGTAGTGGCGGCATCTGCCGCAGTTGAAAAATCGCTCGTGAAGCTCGACCAGCAGTTTTTTGCTGAGAATGGGACATATTATGTGAAATATGCCAGCGGCCCTCCGCGAAAAATCACCGATACGCATCCATACAACATGCTGACGTTTCAAGAAGCGATTGAGCATTCCAGCAATATTGTGGTAGCAAAGGTCTCGATCTTGATTGGCACCGAGCTTCTCTATACCACAGCCAGAAACTACGGCTTCGGTGTCGCGACCGGTGTAGAGCTGCCGGGTGAGATTAACGGTGAGCTAAAGAAGCCAAACCAGTGGTCGGGAGCCACACTCAACAGTATGGCCATTGGTTACGAAGTGGGTGTGACACCCATACAGCTTGCGGCCGCATACGCTGCCGTGGCGAACAATGGCGTGCTTATGAAACCATTCATTGTCAAGCAGGAGCTCACCCCGCATAATGAGGTCCTTTCGGAAACCCACCCGCAACAAATCCGAAAGGTAATCTCCCGTTCCACCGCGCAACAGCTCACAAAGATCTTCGAGGGTGTTGTTGAAAGGGGGACGGGCGTATCTGCACATCACGACAATGTATCTGTGGCTGGCAAGACCGGGACTTCCCGCAAGTTCATCGACGGCAAATACGAGGTTGGGAACTACACCGCTTCGTTTGTAGGATACTTCCCCGCGGAAGATCCGAAAGTGGTTTGCCTGGTTATGCTTGATCATCCTAGAGAAGGCGGTTACACCGGCGGATTTGCCAGCGCTCCAATCTTCAAAGCGATAGCTGAGAAGATCATCGCCAGTTCCTCGTGGACGCAGAAACAAGAGCCAACGGTGATTGCAGAAAAACAACCAATTGTAGTGCCGGATGTAGCGGGGCTTGAAATCGATGTTGCATCTTCCATTCTCTCCGGCAGCGGATTTGGTGCGCAGCCGTTCGGTAACGGGAGGGTAGTTCTGAGGCAATCCCCCAGCCCCGGAACTCGCGCACTTCCGGGTACCGCCATAAAGATCATTACGAGCGAACTGGACATCAAGGTTCCCAAAGGGTTTGCGGCGGTACCCGATGTGCGACGAATGTCAATCCGCCGAGCGATCAATCGTTTAAGTATGGACGAATTTGTGGTGAGTGTTACGGGTTCAGGTATTGTTGTTGGGCAGGTTCCGGGGCCGGGTCAGCAGGTCAAACTTGGAGCCCGCGTGTTGCTGAGGTGCGAACCGAAAAGCGTCAGTCTGGTTGCTCTCAACTGACAATCGATTCCCTCGCCGTCCAGGGAGAGAACGAGTATTCTTGCTTCGTGAAGAAACTATATGACGTTGTCGAAGATGCTGGAAGGTGTTCCGGTCACCAAGATGTTTCAAACGATGTACGGAAAAATGGTGTTGACGCACGAAGTTGAAGTCCGGGGCGTTCAGTATGATTCGCGCAAGATCGAGCGGGACAACCTGTTTGTTGCCATTCGCGGTACAGCGACCGATGGTCACAAGTTCATTGATCAGGCGGTGGCAAGAGGCGCAACGGTTGTGGTACTGGAAGACGACAAGGCGATCCCCGACTCATTCTTCATGCATGCCGGTGTCGTGAAGATTGTTGTGTCGGATTCGCGGAAAACCCTCGCGCTTTTGGCGGCGAACTTCTATGATCATCCATCAGCGAAGCTCAGACTGGTGGGCGTGACAGGCACCAACGGCAAAACGACGACGACGTACTTGATCAAATCAATACTTGAAACTTCCGGTGAACGGGTTGGCTTGATTGGCACTATCGCCCACATGATCGGGAAGGAGACATTTCCGGCAACGCACACAACGCCGGAATCACTCGAACTAAACCAGTTGCTTGCGACCATGGTCGCAAAGGGGTGTTCTGCAGCAGTCATGGAAGTATCCTCACACTCACTGGCCATGCACCGGGTATTAGGCCTCGATTTCAGCGTCGGGGTTTTCACCAATCTGACACAAGACCATCTCGACTTTCACGGCTCGATGGACCAATACTTTGGCGCCAAGCAAATCCTGTTTAATGGGATGAGTAGTTTGTCGTATGCGGTACTGAACAATGATGATAGCTCTGGTGCTCGGATAGCGGAGCGGTCGAAGGCAAAGAGAGTCACGTATGGTGTCAGTTCTGCCGCAGACTTTCAGGCGCAAGACATAGAGTTGAGTGTCCAAGGTGCAAGGTTCTCAATACGTCATGCCGGTGCAAGCACGACGGCGTCTTCCTCTCTCACTGGTCGCTTCAATGTCTCCAATATTCTAGCGGCGTATGCGGCGGGCGTTGCACTGGGCGTCCCTCAGCGGAAAATTGTTGAGGGCATCGAGAACCTGAAGGTGGTGCACGGACGGTTTGAGCAGATAGCCTCACCCCTCGGCTGGACAGCAATCATTGACTATGCACACACACCCGATGCACTTGAGAACTGCCTACAGACGATTCGCGAACTCCTCCCCGACCAAAGTCGTGGAAAAGTGGTTACAGTGTTTGGTTGTGGTGGAAATAGAGATCGGGGGAAGCGCCCCATCATGGGGCGAATAGCAGCTGAGTTGAGCGACACCGTCATCATCACGTCCGACAATCCTCGCAACGAAGATCCACAGGCGATCATTGATGAAGTCATGGGTGGCGTTGTTAAGGGCAAACAAGTTCACACGGAGGTCGATCGTCGCAAAGCAATTAAGCTGGCACTTGGCCTGGCACATAGTGGTGATGTTGTTCTTGTTGCCGGGAAAGGACACGAGAACTATCAGGTTGTTGGAAACACGAGGCACCACTTTGACGATCGCGAAGAGATCGAGTCAGCTATACGAGCAGCATCATAATGTTGACCGTCAAAGATCTTGATAAGCTTACGTATATCGCATTCAGAAACCGGGAACGGCTGAGGGGCGTCAAGATCACCGGCGTATCAACAGACTCGCGATGGGTTGGGGGTGGCGAGTTGTTCTTTGCACTCAAAGGGGAGAACTTCAACGGTCACGAGTATGTGGCTGCTGCATTCGACAAAGGAGCGGTGGCGGCAGTAGTCGACGCGTCGTTTGGATCGGGGGGCGTCTCCAACAAACCGGTAATCATTGTAGAAGACACGACACGCGCCCTTGGTGAACTCGCCCATCTCCACCGTATGAAGTTTAAGATTCCGGTCATTGCGGTGGGAGGAAGCAATGGCAAGACAACAACGAAAGATATGATCACGTCTGTGCTTGCAAGTACATTCAAGGTGCTAAGCACACAAGGGAACCTGAATAATCATATTGGTGTCCCACAAACGCTCCTCCGGCTGGAGAAGAAACATAAAATTGCCGTGATCGAGATTGGGACCAATCATCCTGGCGAGATAGAGCATCTCTGTCAAATTGTGTTCCCGACACACGGGTTGATAACAAATGTGGGAAGGGAACATCTGGAGTTCTTCAAGACCGTCGAGGGAGTTGCAGAGGAAGAGGGGAAGCTGTTTGATTACCTCCGGAGAAAAACAAAATCGGTCGTGTTTGTGAATGCAGATGATCCGGCGGTTCGATTGAAGGCAAAACGGATGAGTCGTCAAATAGTCTACGGAATGCACGCCAAGGGTGTTCGTGTTAGCGGGAAGCAGTTCCAGGTGGACGAAAATGGTCGGTCGAGCATTGAGTATGTGAGAAAGAAGCCGATGGTGCGTGACATCATTCACCTGCGGATTCCCGGCGAACACAATGCAATGAACGCCCTCGCTGCTATTGCGGTGGGGTTGACGTTCAAAGTTCCGATGAGGCGCATCCGGAAATCGCTTGAGTCGTTCCACCCAACGACAAAGCGCACGGAAGTTCTGAATCTCGGAGATGTGAGTGTTATCAATGATACGTACAACGCAAATCCTGATTCGATGATCTCAGCGCTGCGAACTCTCGCGTCAACAAAAGTTTCCGGCAAGAAGATCGCCGTCCTCGCCGACATGCGGGAGTTGGGGGAGCGTGGCAAGGAAGAGCACGCGGGCGTCGGTCGTGAAGCAGCCCGACTTGGCATTGATTACGTCCTGACATACGGGGATCTTGCACGCGAAATTCATCGGGCCGTGAGTTCACCGGGTGCACTTCACTATGATCAGAAAAATGTTCTGGCTGAATATCTTGCAGAGCTGGTTACGCCCGGTGACATGGTGCTCGTGAAGGGATCGCGCGGAATGAAAATGGAAGACATAGTAACCTTTTTGGAGGAACGATTGCGATCGGCGTCGTTCCCGACCATTTGATGAGTTTGAACCGGCATGCTCTACTATCTATTTGAGTTGGTTGAACGAACATACCATCCACCCGGATTTGGACTGGTTCGATTCATCACATTTCGAGCGGCGGCGGCAGCGGTAACGGCACTGGTTATTGCGTTCTGGTTGGGCCCGAAGATTATTCGGAAGCTCAAAGAGAAACAGATCGGAGAGTCGGCGAAGCTGGAAGCACCAAAGACGCATCTGACAAAAGCCGGAACACCGACGATGGGTGGCTTCATTGTTCTTGCTTCGGTTCTCATCCCAACTGTGTTGTGGGGGAATCTTGGCAACATCTACGTCGTGTTGATTTTGTTTGTCACGACAACGTTGGGTGCGGTTGGCTTTCTGGATGATTACTTGAAGGTTGTTAAGAAGAAGCCCAAAGGTCTGATTGGTCTGTACAAAATCGTAGGCCAGATCTTTGTTGGTCTCGTGGTTGGAAGCGTCATCTATTTCTATCCACATCTTATTGATCCCGATCTGTGGAAGATCAACTCCTCCACAACGGTGCCGTTCTTTAAAAATCTGGAGTTTGATTTTGGTGTGCTCTATATCCCAATGGTCATCTTTGTTATTACGGCAACGTCGAATGCGGTCAACTTGACGGACGGACTTGACGGCCTTGCGATTGGCACGGTCGGCATCGTGGCACTAACACTGGCAGTCATCAGCTACATTTCGGGAAACACGGTGCTCAGCGAGTACCTCACAATTCCGTTTCTCCGCGGCAACGGGGAGCTTGTGGTTTACTGTGCAGCCACCGTTGGAGCCGCGCTGGGTTTTCTCTGGTTCAACGCCTATCCTGCACAGGTGTTCATGGGAGATACCGGTTCGCTTGCTCTTGGTGGGGCAATAGGTGCGCTGTGCGTGCTGATTAAGAAGGAACTGCTGCTCCCCACGCTTGGTGGAGTGTTCCTGGCGGAAACAGGTTCGGTGATCATACAGCGAATGTACTTCAAGTACACTAAGAAGAAGTTTGGAGAAGGTCGGCGGGTATTTAAAATGGCCCCATTGCATCATCACTTTGAAATGCTCGGCTGGCCGGAGCCAAAGATCGTTGCGCGTTTCTATATTATCGCCATCCTGATGATGATTGTCAGCCTGGCGACATTCAAGGTGAGATAGTTCAATTGAAGGCCGGTGAGGTCAGGGGAAAGCGGTTTAGTGTTGTTGGCGGTGCACGCAGCGGTGTGGCGGTAGCGAAACTGTTGAAGCGTCATGGTGCAAGGGTGTTCTTGAGCGACAAAGCAGCTGCAGAGAAAATGGCACAGGTTGCTGTTGAGCTTGAAGCGGCAGGGATCGACTATGAGTTTGGAGTTAACAGCGAGCGAGTGTTGGAGGGCGATGTCGTTGTTCTGAGCCCCGGTGTTCCTTCTGATGTGCCGCTGGTGAAGGAGTCTTTGGCGAAAGGGCTGAAGGTTACAAGCGAGGTGGAGGTGGCGAGCTGGTTTTGCATGGCACCTATTGTGGCAATCACGGGTACAAATGGAAAGACCACAACAACAACACTGACTGGTCGAATGTTTCAAGATGAAAAACGGGAGTGTGTTGTTGCAGGAAATATTGGCACCGCTTTCTCTCAGGTGGTCGATCAGGTGGGAAGTGACGGGGCGGCAGTGTTGGAGATCAGCAGTTTCCAGTTGGATCACATAGAGTCTTTCAAGCCAAAGATCGCCGTGTGGCTGAACATCACCCCCGACCATCTTGATCGATATGATCACTCGTACGAAAAGTACATTGAGTCAAAGTGCCGCATCTTCAAGAACCAGACAGCCCACGATGTGTTGATCTACAACGTCGACGATAAAACAGAACGAAGCTATGTCGAGAAGCTTGCCCCGCCCTCGGTGAGGAAGATGGCATTCAGCATTCACTCGAAGGTCGATGAGGGTGCGTTTGTCCAGGCCGGTCACTTGAGAACCCGGATGGATGGGAGAGAAGAAGTCGTTATTGGCACCGACCAAATCAGCGTTCGAGGGATGCATAACCTGTACAATGCCATGGCGGCAACCCTGGCGGCGAGAGTAATGGGGACCTCAACAGCTTCAATTCGGGCAACGCTAAAGAACTTCAAGGGTGTTGAACATCGGCTTGAGCTTATTCGGGAGGTCAACGGTGTTGCCTACGTGAATGACTCGAAAGCAACAAATGTGGACTCTGTGTGGTACGCACTGCAAAGCTTTGACCGACCAATTGTTCTCTTTCTCGGCGGCAGAGACAAGGGGAACGACTACTCAAGACTGACGGACCCCGTGAAGAAGCACGTCAGGGCCATTATCGCGATTGGTGAATCTGCGGATAAAGTAACGAAAGCATTTGCATCCATTGTTTCCGTGGTGACGGCGGCGAATATGGAAGAGGCGGTGAAGATCGCAACACGAACCGCAACGTCGGGTGATGTGGTATTGCTCTCGCCTGCCTGCGCCTCGTTTGACTGGTTCGAGAACTATGAACATCGCGGGAGGGTTTTCAAGCAGCTTGTTCGTGAACTGAGTCCCAACTGATGTGATGCGCACAGAACGCAACCATATCGATCTGGCCACGCTGATAGCCGTGCTTGTGTTGATGGTACTAAGCCTTGGCGTTGTCTACAGCGCAAGCTCAACATGGGCCCTCCTGAAGTCGGGCAGCAGCGAGAAGCTGCTGGGCAGCCATGCGCTTAAGGTGCTGCTGAGTTTTGCAATGATCTTTGTGTTCATGCAGATCGATTACAGGAAGTACAGGAAGCTTACAAAACCAGCACTGATCGGCGCCGTTCTTCTTCTTCTGGTAACGCTCGCGCTTGGGGGCGAAGTGAAGGGTGCGACCCGCTGGCTTCGGTTTGGGGGTTTTGGATTGCAACCGTCTGAATTTGCCAAGTACGCACTCATCTTTCACCTCTGTTTTCTGCTAGCAGAGAAACGTGACCGGATTGGAGACTTCAAGACGGGATTCATGCCGATGATGATATGGATTGGGAGCGTCTCTCTTCTGGTGTTGTTGCAGCCCAACTTTAGCAACGGCGCGATGATTTTTGTGATCAGCTTGATCATGTTGTTCGTTGGACGAGCAAAGCCCTCCCACATCGGATTGACATTTGCGGCGCTCGTTCCTCCCCTCATCATCTACATGATGAGCGCCGAGTACAGGATGAAACGGATCCTGGGTTTCTTTGGCAGCGGTTCCGATAACGGCGGCCACGCGAACTATCAGTTGTGGCAGGGGATCATCGGTTTCGGTAACGGCGGCATCTTCGGCCTTGGGCCAGGGCAAAGCCAGCAACGGGAATTGTTCCTCCCGGAATCGTATGGCGACTTTGTATTCTCGATTGTCGGCGAGGAGTACGGATTGATTGGTACGATCTTTATTCTTGCCCTCTTCCTGATCATTCTGTTGAGAGGCATGAAAATTGCAAAGAGCGCACACGATGATTTCGGCCGGTATCTTGCCGTGGGCATTACAGTCTCGATTGCGCTGTACGCCCTGATAAACGCCGGGGTTACGCTGGGTATCCTGCCGACGACAGGGCTACCCATGCCGTTTGTGAGCTATGGCGGTTCTGCGATGCTGTTCTCGTCCATTGCGGTCGGGGTGCTCTTGAATATCTCGTCGCAGACCGACATGCATCCACGACTGCCAAAAGGCGCGGGCAGCATGCGGCCCTTGGAGCCGACACCGGCAGTTGGCAAAGTGTATTAGTGCTGGAAGCAAATGTGCAGCATCAGAATCTCAGCATAGTGTTCGCTGGTGGCGGTACAGGAGGACATCTGTTCCCCGCGATTGCCATTGCGAATGAAGTAAGGAAGAGGGCACCCAATACTGAGATCACATTCGTCGGGACGCGGCAGAAAATCGAAGCCCGGATCGTTCCACAGAACGGTTTCGGGTTCGAGACGATCTGGGCGAGTGGTTTCAAAAGAAGATTCGCGCTGGAAAACATTCTGTTTCCTGTAAAAATTGTGGTGTCGATCGTGCAGTCGTTCTTTCTCATGTGGAGGCTCAAGCCGGATGTTGTTGTTGGGACCGGCGGATATGTGTGTGGACCGCCGCTGTTCGCCGCCACAGTACTTGGCATCCCGACATTGATTCAGGAGCAAAATAGCTTCCCCGGGGTAACGACGCGACTACTTGCATCGCGTGTAAGCGAAGTCCACCTCACATTCAAGAGTTCGCAGAAGCACTTCAAGCGGAGCGACAACGTTTGTGTGAGTGGTAATCCAACACGCGAAGGTGTGGGCGCTGTTTCGAGGAAGGACGGGGCGGCGTACTTCGGAATTGATTCTCGCAAGCGGACGTTGCTCGTTTTCGGTGGTAGTCTCGGGGCAAGCTCGATCAATAATGCGTTGCTGAGCGTCCTTGCCAGACTCGTTGCGGCGGATATCCAGCTTGTTTGGCAGACGGGTGAAGCCGACTATGAGAAAGTTAAGGCAGAAAGCGACCGAATGCAGGGAACCACCCACACCGGGGTGCGAGTCAACAGATTTATCGACAAGATGGAATATGCCTACGCCACATGTGACCTTGCTGTGTGCCGCGCCGGCGCAACAACGGTTGCTGAACTTGCGAAGGCGGGAGTAGCATCGGTGTTGGTGCCATATCCCTATGCGGCGGCGGATCATCAAACTGAGAATGCTGGAGCGATGGTGGAAGCGGGTGCCGCGGTGATGTTAAGAGATGCAGAATTGAACGAGAAACTTCTGCCGACAATTGAGACACTTCTTGGGAATCAGGAGCTATTACGGGCAATGAGAAGGGAAGCGTTGCGCGCCGGAAATCCCGAGGCGACAAAGGTGCTTGCCCGGGCAGTATTAGATCTTGCAGGTGCATAGCATGGAAGAACGAGAGAAAGCTTTCAAATACAAGCTCGACTTCTACTATCAGTCGGCGTTGATTTATCTGGTCACACTCATCCTGTATGGTGGTATCCGAGGAAATTTTGTTGAGAAGAAATTCGAGTATGTGCTGAATGATCCACTGACGTACGTAATCGTGTTCTTTGTGCTGATGTCTCTTGTCGCTCTGCTCCTCAACTATATCAGGAATCGGCGGCTCATCATAGTTGATGACATGATCATATTCAAGAACCGTTGGCGTGAACGGCGAATCTCCGCGAGCGACTTGGAGTGGATTCACATTGGTCGTGAAGCCGGCGTGCAGACGAGCGGCAGATTTCAGGTGATCATGTTCAGGCTGAAGGGGCGTCGACGCATCGTTCGAATTCGAGTGGGTCGATATGAACGTGAGAAGGAACTTGTCGCCGAGATGCATCGCATTGCGGAACACATCCCCAAGCGCAAGCATGGGCGGTGGCAGCGGCCAAGGGTAACAGACAGATAAACAGAAGTCCACGCGCGAAAAAGGACAGAAATCGATTCATGTTTTCATCAATTAAGAAACTTCATTTTGTCGGTATCGGCGGTATTGGAATGAGCGGCATTGCCGAGATACTGATTGACCAGGGATTCAAGATTACCGGATCGGACAAGGCGGCGAGCGAGAACACCGAACGAGTGCAATCTCTTGGGGCAAAGGTCTATGTTGGCCACAACGCAAAGAATGTTGAGCCCGATGTTGACGTGCTCGTGTACTCCTCGGCGGTAGATCCCGACAATCCGGAGATCGGTGAGGCGCAGAAGCGAAAAATTCCCTGTATCCGGCGTGCCGAGATGCTTGCCGAAGTCATGCGTCTCAGATATGGGGTCGGTATCGCCGGCACACACGGAAAGACAACGACCACCTCAATGGTGAGCCTCGTGTTGATGGAAGGGGGGGTTGATCCAACCGTGATCGTCGGTGGAAGACTGAGAGGTCTTGCTGGCTCGAATGCGCGGCTTGGCAAAGGCGAGTTCATCGTTGTGGAAGCAGACGAGTTTGATCGCTCGTTCCTCTCCATTACGCCAACAATTGCTGTGTTAACCACACTGGAGACAGACCATCTCGATACGTATCGCGACCTGGATGATATCAAGGGTGCGTTTGTACAGTTCGCGAGCAAGGTTCCATTCTATGGGTCGGTTGTGCTCTGTCTCGACGAGCCGGCACTGCAGGACATCATGCCGAAGATCAAGAAGAAGATTATTACCTACGGATTGAATGGGCAGGCCGATCTACAGGCAATCGATATTGTCCACAGGCAGAACAAAACGAGGTTCACGGTTCTCCATTACAACAAAGAGCTTGGAGAGGTGGAGATACAGATTCCCGGCAGACACAACGTTCAAAATGCCCTGGCGGCGATCGCCGTCGGGTTGGAGTTGAAAGTTTCGTTCGACAAGATCAAAACCGGCATTGAGAAGTTCACAGGAGTCTTCCGCCGCTGGGAGGTCAAGGCTGAAGTGGACGGAATCTCGGTGGTGGATGATTACGCCCATCACCCAACAGAAATCAAAGCAACCCTTGCCGGGACGAAGTCGGGTTGGCGCAGGCGGGTAGTGTGCGTATTTCAGCCGCACCTGTATTCTCGCACACGCGATTTCTACGAGGAGTTCGGTCGAGCATTCTTCAATGCAGACGTACTGATTGTGACCGACGTTTATCCTGCCCGCGAAGAACCGATCCAGGGAATTACCGGCGAGTTGATTGCCAATGCAGCAAAGTCTTTCGGACATAAGAGCGTTCACTATGTTCCCGACAAAAAGAGCGTTCCGGATTTTCTGTTGAAGGTGAAACAACCGGGCGACATCATCATCACAATGGGAGCCGGCGATATCTGGAGGTTCGGGGAGGATTTTGTCAAGAAACTGAAGGGTACGAAGTAAGAAATGGATGAGCAGCCCAACAGCGGACACAGGCGCTCCTTTGGTGGTCCACTTCTGACGTTTGGCCTGGTAGTGGCCATCGTGGCCGTTGCGGTGTGGGCAAACCTGTGGAAGTCAGACCTCAGGGTTGCAGACGTACGGGTGAAGGGGACTGTGATTGTTCCCGAGAAAGAAATTCTGGCTCTTGCGAGTATCAACAAAGAGCAGAGGCTGTACGACGTTGATCTTCTGGCAGCGCAACGACGAATCAGGCAGAATTCATTCGTTAAATCGGTTGAGGTGAACAGAGAAGCGCCAAACAGAATCTCAATTACCGTTCAGGAACGCATCCCCATCGCTGCTATTGTTCTTGACAACATTAAGTATCTTGACGCCGACGGTTTCGTGCTTCCTCCGGCGCATTCGGAGAACACCTTTGACCTTCCTGTGTTGACGGGAGCGTTTCAAAATGCAGAGTTTGTTTCGGGCAAGCAGTTTGTGAGCCGCGATGTGAAGGAAGCGCTCGAGATCCTCGCTGCCGCCCGTGAACTGAGCGACGAACTGTATCGTCGAATCTCTGAGGTCCACCTTGAAGCGGGCAGAGATATTGTTCTATATACTGCAGAATGTGGTGTACCGGTGATTTTTGGCCGTGGTGATGCGGCGATGAAGCTTGTGAAGTTCGACGGTTTCTGGAAGGATGTGGTGCCGCATCACGGAGCTCACGAGCTGGCGTATGTTGACCTTCGCTTCGAGGATCAGGTTGTTGTTCGATGGAACGACGATAACGAAGAGACCCGGGCGACCAAGAATTCTGCAGAACAGCCGCCGAAAGGAATTAGAAGTTGAAATATATCTTGACTGTCGTTCTACACTAACCACTGAGGATTTGCTTATGGAAAACATCATTGTTGGTCTCGATATCGGTACCACCAAAGTCTGTGCTGTTGTAGCGGGCATGGATGAGAACGGCAGAATCAACATTCTCGGTCTTGGCCGAAGCCAATCCGAAGGCATGATGCGTGGCGTGGTTACACATATCGATAAGACAATCAGGTCGGTAACCACAGCCGTGGCGGAAGCGCAATCACAGTCGGGGGTTGCCATCAAGTCTGTCATTGTGGGGATCGCGGGTGACCACATTCAGAGTTTCCAGAGCCGGGGCGTCATCAGCATCAGCGGCCCCGAGCATGAAATCACCCAGGCTGACATCGATCGCCTCGTTGAGGATACGAAACGAGTTGCATTGCCGACTGACAGGAAAATCATTCATGTGATCCCCCAGGAGTTCATAATCGACGGGCAGGACGGTGTGTATGATCCCCTTGGCATGTCTGGGATCCGCATGGAAGCGAACGTCCACATCATTACAGGGCTCGTCAGCGCGGCACAAAACATCTACAAGTGTGTTCAACGGGCCGGACTCGAGGTGAGCGACATGGTACTTGAGCCGCTTGCATCAAGCTACGCCGTCCTTGACGATGAGGAGAAGGAGGTTGGCATTGCACTGCTGGATGTTGGCGGCGGCACCACAGACCTTGCCGTATTTGAGGAGCGGACGATCAGGCATACCGCGGTAATTGGCATTGCCGGCAAGAAAGTGACGGATGACATCCGAAAAGGACTCGGCATCCTCAATGATCAAGCCGAGAAGTTGAAAAAAGAGCATGGCCACGCATTCGTCTCTGGAGTTGTGAACAATGAGACCATCGTCCTGCCCGGTGTCGGTGGTCGGGCGCCAATAGAGATTGATTCGCGGCTGCTTGCGACAATCATTCAGCCGCGCATGGAAGAAATCTTCGAGATCGCCGCACTCGAAATCAAACGCTCGGGGTATTCCAAACACCTCTCGGGCGGTGTTGTCCTGACGGGCGGCGGAGCGCTCATCAAGGGCACCGCCGATCTTGCGCGGGAAGTTCTCGGCATGCCGGTGAAGATCGGTATTCCCACCGGTTTCTCGGGTGGTCTCGTGCGCGAAATTGAGAACCCGGCCTACTCCACGGCTGTCGGCCTTGTGATTCATGGACTCAAAAATTTCGGCAGGGCACCAATGCCGCAGGCTGCGACGGGCAAAGAACGATCGGTAAGCATCATGGCCCGGAAAATGAAAGAGTGGTTTGACCAATTGTGATACTACCAAAAATGAAAACAGAGAATGTACCTTCATCCCATCCCACCACTATAAGGAGATATAATCAATGATCGAACTCGACCATGGCCTCGATCGTGGAGCGAAGATTCGTGTAGTTGGCGTTGGCGGCGGCGGCGGTAACGCTGTTAACAGTATGATCACGCGCGGATTGCATGGTGTTGACTTCTTTGCCATCAACACCGACACACAGGCGCTTGACCGCAACGATGCACCCAACAAGATTCAGATTGGCAAGAACCTTACACGCGGCCTCGGTGCAGGTGCTGATCCCATCATTGGACATCGTGCGGTGGAAGAAGACCGCGATGAAATTGCACGCGCTCTTGCAGGGAGCGATATGGTCTTCGTGACAGCGGGGATGGGCGGTGGCACCGGGACAGGCGGCGGCCCGCTTGTTGCCAATATCGCAAAGAGTGTCGGCGCGCTCGTGGTGGGTATTATCACCAGGCCATTCCAGTGCGAAGGAAAGAAGCGCATGGCCCAGGCCGACATGGGTATTGAGGAGATGAAGAAGCAGGTAGATACACTTATCGTCATCCCGAACCAGAAACTCCTCAATATCGTTGAACGCACAACACCGCTCACCGAGGCGTTTGAGATTGCAAACCAGGTGTTGTATGGGGCGACGCGCGGTATCTCGGAGTTGATTACTGTTCCCGGTCTCATCAACGTGGATTTCGCGGACGTGCGAACCGTGATGAAAGAGATGGGCGACGCCGTTATGGGCTCCGGAGTTGCCAGTGGCGAGAATCGCGCGGTCGAAGCGGCGCACGCAGCAATCTCCAGTCCACTGCTCGATGACGTTTCGATTTCTGGCGCGCAAGGCGTGCTCGTGAATATCACAGGCGGGCCGTCCATGTCGTTGGTTGAAGTTGATGAGGCAACGGAGATCATCCACGAAGCCGCGGGTGAGGATGCAAATGTCATCCTTGGCGCAGTTGTCGACGAGAGCATGACGGATGACATCATGGTAACAGTCATTGCAACGGGATTCAATCGTCGTGGCAGCGCCCAAACTCTGACGGCGCGGACAGGGAAACCGGTGCGCCTGATCGATCGTGTGCCGACGGGTGCAGCCGAGCTTCAAAAGCTCGACGAGCCAGCGTACATTCGTCGCGGCGTTGACATTACGATCAATCCGTATCGAGGTGACGAGGGCTTTGGCCGCGAGAAGATCGACAAGGCTGATCCAGAAAAGCCAGCGTTCCTCAGGAAGATAATGGACTAAGAGGTTGCGCGCTTTCCTTTTTGGAGGCGGTTTTCAAAGGGTTGGTCTATCCTGACTTTCTTTGTATCGAAGAGACATCGGGATAGACCATTCTCTTTTGTTGCTCAATACAGCTATTTTGTAAGGTGATGGATGCCGGTGCCCCTTTCATCGTGGCCTCCCACCATCTCAGAAGAAGCATCACCGGACACACACTTTGGAGTTGTAGTTATGTCACCAGAGGTCAAGGCGGTCGCGGATGAACCATTTACGATCACAGGCCGATATAGATTAAGGGTTGTGTTTCTCGCGTGTATCCTCCTTGGTCTTGGATTGCGAATCCTGGCCATTGATCGTGAGTCGTTCTGGATAGACGAGACACACACAGCGAATACCGTAGCATTGTCATACGCCAGCATCATCAAGGCAGGCTCTGACGATCAACACCCGAGACTCTATTTTCTTCTCCTGAAGACATGGTCTCTTGTCTTTGGCAATTCGGAGGTGAGTCTTCGTTCGTTCTCAGTTGTCGTTGGAATGCTTCTCCTCATTGCACTCTATTCCCTATCAACAGCTCTGTTCGGGCCGAGGGCGGCTGTTGCTGCTCTCGTCCTTGGTGCAGTATCTTGGCCGCTCATAAGATATTCCGTCGAAGCGAGGATGTACATACTATTCTGGTTGTTGATGGTGCTCTCGTTCAGGTGGTACTTCCATTCAGGAGCGCGCCACGCGCGGCTGGGATGGCTATTGTACGTGGTGTTCACGATCTCGATGCTTTATACACACCTGTTTGGTGTCTTCATCCTCGGAGCCCAAATCCTGGAGTCATTGTATGTCTGGTTGAAAAAGCCGGATTCACGGGTTGTGGCTTCGACGCACCTCAAGCTTCAGGCCCTTGTTCTCCTCTTGTATGCTCCTCAGATGGTTGTAATTCACCACGAGTGGGGAGTCGTTGCAACCAACGGATTCTGGATTCCACCACCCACACTCCACGCGCTCATCAGAGCGGTTAGTAATTATCTGCCATTCTACACATACAACGTTCCCTACTATTACGTCGCGCCAATCTCTCTTCTGATGGCATTCTTGCTCGCCGCTGGGTATTTCAAACTTCCGTCTGCGCGAACCAACAGGTTTGTCTCTTTCTTTCTCCTTACTGTTGTGTTGACAACAACAGCTTCTTGTCTGGGATCCTTCGTGGTTACACCGTTCTTCTATGGACGGTATCTGCTTTTCAACGCCGTGCTCGTGTTATTGTGCTTGTCCTTCTTCGTATCCCTGCTTCAGCGCGACAACAGGATGGCCATGTTGCTCGCGGTCTACATTATCACCGCCGTTTCCTTCGACATTTTCGAGATGCAACAGCCTGTGAAAGAGGATTGGCGGGGTGCGATGAAATTCGTTAGCGAGAATATGTTGCCCGGAGACTTCATCAAGATGGGATACGATCAGCCGGGACCAGGATTTTCTTTGAACCCGGCCCTGTACTACTTGGGTCGATATGGTCATGGCGAAATGTCGGGATCCATAACCGACAACAACGAGGAGTTGATGAAGCGAGAAACGTCTGTCAAACGAGTGTGGTTTATCTGGCGAGAAGATTGGGAAGAGAATCCCGTGTTGCATAGAGCCCATGCCTTGATATTGGAGAGAGACTTCTTCAAAATTCATCTCAGCCTGTTCGAGCTTCACTAATCTGACAATGCGAACATTCCGAGCTCAAGGGGTGACTCCTCTGTGTCCCCAGACCGTCTGTTTGCTTCTTCTTCCCGTGTTTGATAACTTAACGATGCTATCGTAAGGGGAGTGTCGATGAGGAAGGCCTTCGTTCTACCGCTTTGCATGATTCTGGTTGGCGAGTTTTGTGAGGCTCAACCTGCCCGAGTTTCAAGCGCATTCAAGATTGCCCGCGTGAAATACTCCGGCGGCGGGGATTGGTACAACGACCCCTCTGCCGAAGTCAACCTCCTCGGGTTCATCAAACAGAACACCGGGCTGGATGTCGAGCCACGATACGAGTTTGTCGACATAAGCAGCGAGAACTTCTTCTCCTATCCCTTCCTCTTCCTCACCGGCCAC
>Ga0208980_10000392_pt1 | contig 24255 bp, 22 predicted proteins | sample WetSurMetagenome_3_FD_187993 | JGI IMG/M metagenome (GOLD analysis project Ga0208980, IMG submission 187993) | Wetland microbial communities from Twitchell Island in the Sacramento Delta, sample from surface sediment Aug2011 Site A1 Bulk (version 2) | ecosystem: Environmental > Aquatic > Marine... | reverse complement strand
AGAAGCTGGCCGGCCCGGTAACTATCAACACTTTGGCTCAACTCAACCTGGGCTCCCTGGATTCTGGTAGATTCAAAGCTTATTGTCGTCATAACAAATGCATTATCAGTAACCTGCGTTCCGATAATTTCACCTGCTGTTGAACATCCAAAAAAATGGGCATTCGGATAAGATTGTTTAATTTCCTCATAGAGAATTTTCTTTTTTAATATTTGAGTGGAGCCAAAGAAGAGAACCAACTGTACTGTTTCGTCTGTCCTTCCCGATAGCTCAGGAATCCATCCCTTTTCCGCCGTCCATGTTTTTTGATCTATTCTCATAATTCACCTAACGTAAATGAAATAACTGAATATATGAGGCTCTTGCAAAAGTCTCTTTCTGGTAGCCGCAGGCTTTAGCCTGCGTTTGTAAGACACTTAAAACAAAGAAAACACGCAAACTAAAGTTTGCGGCTACATCATAGTTGCAAAACTTTTACAAGAGCCTCATATATATTTTTATATTTTTTTATAATAATAACAATCCTACCAAGGTAGGGGGAAATACTTCTCAAAAGTTCGTGTATATTATAATTTCCTGTATAATATAATTGTGTTAACCTTAATATCATGAGGAAAGAACTTCAAGTACTGGAGCATAAAGGGAAGAAAATACTCTTCCTTGATTTCTCTCATAACAATTCCAAAGAAGAATACATACCAATAATCGATGCTGCAAAACTATGGCTTAAAGATAAGGAGCCAAGTTCTGTTTTAACCTTAACAGATGTAACCAATGCCCATTTTAATGCAGAAATTCTTAATCTTCTGAAAGACCTGACATCACATAATAAACCATATGTTAAAGCAGGAGCTGTCATAGGCATTACAAGACCTCTCGCAAAGCTGGCCTACAATACCGTTATGGCTTTCTCCAAAAGAACATTGCCCATATTTGAGACAGAAGATGAAGCAAAGGATTGGCTGATAACGCAATAGGACTGTATCACACCTAAATATTTTCCCACGCTTAACTTCTTCGGACATTTTCAGTTATATTGAATAGATACCCTTATGCAGAAATTCATAATCATAAAAGGAGCTCGCGAACATAATCTAAAAAATATCGACCTCTCCATCCCAAGGGAATCGCTGACAGTAATAACTGGCCCTTCTGGCTCCGGAAAATCATCGCTTGCTATAGATACGATATATGCCGAGGGACAAAGGCGTTATGTTGAAAGCCTTTCTGCTTATGCCAGACAGTTTATCGAACAGCTGAGCAAACCCGATGTCGATTATATCGAGGGGCTCTCTCCTTCTATATCAATCGATCAAAAAACAGTCAATAAAAGTCCGCGTTCAACAGTCGGCACTATAACCGAGATATATGATTATATGCGCGTTTTGTATACAAGGATAGGGAAACAGTTCTGCTATAACTGCGGCTCTGTAATATCAAGGCAGGAATCCATAAATATCATCAACTCTGTAATGTCCCTTCCCCAGGGAAGCAAAATTCAGATACTCGCCCCCATGGTCAGGGACAGAAAGGGCGAATACAGAAAAGAACTTCAGGAGAAGCGCAGGGAAGGTTTTATAAGGGCAAGGATAGACGGCAAAATAATGGATTTAACACAGGACATTACTCTGCAAAAACATAAGCGCCACACGATAGAGATTGTTATAGACAGATTCATTATAAAACCCGGAATTGACCGGCAGATAAAAGACGCTATTGAAACGGCCCTAAGCCACTCAGATACTGTTGCAATCAATCTCCTTTCTGAGAACAGGGACATATTATTTTCAAAATCTGCTGTATGCTCAAAATGTGGAATCAGCTATCCGGAGATCAATCCGATGTTTTTCTCATTCAACAGCAGGCAGGGCGCGTGTCCCAGGTGCAACGGACTCGGATTTGAAAATCTTGATGAGGATTCTGCCGAGCTTGAAGAATATAAATACTGCAGGCTCTGCAACGGCTATAGATTGCGAAAAGAAGCGCTCAGCATAAAAATACAGGATAAGAACATCGGTGAATTTGCACATATGTCTGTAAAAGATGCACTCAGCTTTATAACAGCACTGAAACTGACGGACAGGGAAACAACAATTGCATCGCGTGTTCTTAAGGAGGTCAGGGACAGACTTCATTTCATGGAAAAGGTAGGACTCTCTTATCTCACCGTTGAGAGACCGTCCCTTACTCTCTCAGGTGGAGAGGCCCAGAGAATAAGACTTGCAACACAACTCGGTTCGTCCCTCACAGGGGTTTTATATATCCTCGATGAGCCCAGTATAGGCATGCATCCGAGGGACTGTATAAAGCTTCTCGAAAGCCTTTCTTCAATCAGGGACGCCGGCAATACTGTCATTGTTGTAGAGCATGACGAGGAGACGATAAGATGGGCTGACTATATTGTTGATATGGGACCGGGGGCCGGACTCAGGGGCGGCTGGGTTGTTGCTTCAGGAAGGCCTGAAGAGATAGAGAAGAATGAAAGTTCTGTTACAGGAAGATACCTCAACGGATCAATAACAATAGAGACTCCTTCAGTAAGGAGAATACCAAAAGACTTCATTAAAATAGCGGGTGCTCAGGAGTTCAATCTCAGGAATATTAATGTCGATATACCTCTTGGGACCTTCACCTGTGTGACAGGAGTTTCAGGTTCGGGTAAAAGCACTCTTATCATAGAGATACTCTATAAAGCGCTCTGCAAGCAAATCCATGGAAGTAAATTAATTCCGGGCAAATACAGAGAAATAAAAGGCATGGATAAGATAGACCGTATGATAAGCGTGGATCAATCACCTCTGGGCAGAACTCCCAGATCAAACCCTGCCACCTATACCGGTGTCTTCTCTTTTATCAGAGAACTGTTCGCACAGGTTCAGGATGCAAGAATCAGGGGATACTCTCCTTCCAGGTTCAGTTTCAATCTTTCCGGCGGCAGGTGTGAGTCATGCAACGGAGATGGATTGATAAAGGTTGAGATGCATTTTTTGCCGGATGTCTATATACCATGTGATTCCTGCAAGGGAAAGAGATACAACAGAGAAACACTTGAGATCAGGTATAAGGGTAAAAATATCTCAGAGGTGCTCGATATGACCATATCAGAAGCGCTCCAGTTTTTTTCATCATTCCATCCTGTAAAACAGAAACTTGAAGTGCTTGAAGATGTAGGACTCGGATACCTGCAGCTTGGTCAACCTGCCTCAACACTCTCTGGCGGTGAGGCACAGAGGGTAAGAATATCAAGGGAACTCGGAAGAAAATCAAAAGGCAACACTCTCTACATACTCGATGAACCTACTACAGGACTCCATTTTGTCGATATCCAGAAACTGCTCAATGTGATAAACAGTCTTGTCGATTCTGGTAATACTGTCATCATCATAGAACACAACCTTGATGTCATAAAATCAGCCGATTACATTATAGATCTTGGGCCTGAAGGTGGAGATGAAGGCGGCATGTTAGTTGCGGAAGGGACCCCCGAAGAAGTCAGCCTGAACCCGCAATCGCATACCGGAAGGTTTTTGAAAAATAAACTCACAAAAATCAGCCATGCAAGAGTAGCATGAATATTAGACAGCATGTAGTAGATAGTAGACTGGTAAAGGCAAAAAGAATAGTAATTATTTGCTGTTTGCTGTCTACTGTCTACTGTCTACTGTCTACTGCCTTTTCCTGTGTGCCGCAGAAAGAAAAGATTTTTAAAAAAGACAAAATTCTGATGGATACGCTCGTTACCATTACAGTTGTTTCGGATTCAAAAGATACTGCTGAAAAAGCAATTGATGCTGCATTTTCGGAAATTGAATATCTTGAAAAACTCTCAAACCATTATTCACCTGATAGCGAGATAACACACATCAATAGAAATGCGGGCATCTCAGAGGTGAAAGTATCCTATGATATCCTGAAGTTGCTTGAAAAGGCGCTGTATGTATCGGAAAATACTGAAGGTGCATTTGATATAACTATCGGTCCTGTTATTGCGCTCTACGATTTTCATAAAAAGATCCGACCCGACGATGGCATGATTAAAAAAATACTTCCACTCGTAAATTACAGGGATATCATCGTCAACAGGGGTAGATCAACCGTCCTGCTGAAGAGAAAAGGCATGCTTATTGATCTGGGCGGAATAGCAAAAGGGTATGCTGCTGACAAGGCAGCAGATACCCTAAAAAAACAGGGCGTACGTTCCGGACTGGTTGCTGTCGCCGGAGACATAAAGGCATTCGGTCTTAAGCCAGATGAAAAGCCCTGGAAGATCGGTATACGCAATCCAGAGGCAAAGAATAAGGAAGATGATATTATGGCAACTATTGAACTCGAAGATATGGCTATTTCGACATCAGGTGACTATGAGCGGTTTTTTCTATCCGGCGGTAAAAGATACCATCATCTGCTTAACCCTAAAACAGGGCTTTCAGCTAATGAATGCCGGAGTGTAAGCATTATAACCAAAGAAGGCGCTTACGCAGATGCATTTGCAACAGGTATTTTTATACTCGGGCCGGAAAAGGGGTTAAAGGTCCTTGACAAATTGGGGTTTGAAGGGATGATTATAGACAGTCAGGGAAAACCACATTTAACACAAGGCATCAGGGAGAGAATTGAGTTTAAGAGAACTGTTTCATAACACTACCCTTGCGGACAGAATTATTTTTTCTCTCATGATAGTGTTATCCTTATCAGGGATTGCCTTTATTAAGGAAATTCTTCCTGACAACTCTACACTGCACATATATGTAGACGGTCGTCCTGCCTACATTTTGCCTCTTGATAAAAACAGGGTAGTGTCAGTTGAAGGTCCGCAAGGAAAGACAGTCGTTGAGATCAAAGATCATCAGGTTAGGATTATTGAATCTCCATGCCATAACAAACTGTGCATACAAACAGGATGGGTCAGCAGCGGAGCAATCGTCTGCCTTCCAAACAGGGTTGTTGTTACACTTGGCGATCCCGATAAACATAAGAAGACCGTTGATGCAACAACAGGATAAATACCGGATCGCCCTGCTCTCTGCATTTGCATTAGGTCTTCATGGATTCGAAAATCTGTTGCCATCGCCAATTCCATGGCTAAGACTCGGCCTTGCAAACATTGTGACCCTTATAACTCTTCTGCTCTATGGTATGCGCCCTGCGCTTATGGTAACGCTGATCAGGGTAATGCTCGCATCACTGATTGCCGGTTCATTCCTTGGCCCTGCATTCATCCTCAGTCTCGGTGGAGGCATTGCGAGCACCTTGATAATGGGATTTGTATTGCATATAGCCCCACGATTATTCAGCACAATGGGTTTGAGCATTATCGGCGCATTATTCCATAATCTTGCACAGCTCTTTCTCGCATATTTTTTATTCATACAAAGGATAGAGGCTATTTTATTGATAACACCTGTAATAATCCTTTTCGGAACACTGACAGGCACTGTCAACGGTGCTGTATCTGCCCTGCTTATGAAAAACTTGATAAAATATGATCAAAAGGTTCAGAATGTGAATGAAGTTAAGTAATCTCCCCTACCCCATTTTTATAAAAGAGGGTGAGGGTGGATTATAAATAATAGAGTTCATTAATCTATGCAAATTATTTGTCCGATCTGTAAGAAGAAAACAACATGGGAAGAAAATCCCTATAAGCCGTTCTGTTCGGAAAGGTGTAAACTCATAGATCTTGGCAAATGGGTCTCCGATGAGTATAAAATAGAGGGTAATGAGGAAAATTCAGAGAACAAAGAGCAGGGAGCAGAATGAATGAAAACGAATAAATTCTATGCTCTTTGCTCTTAGCTGAAGAAAGGGGTTTTTATGGTTAAGATAGCAGTTGCAGGCGCAGCAGGAAGGATGGGAAGCAGGATTACAGCACTCTCAAAAGAATATGAAGGTCTTCAGTTGGCCGGTGCATTTGAGAGGAAAGGCCATAAGGATATTGGCAAGGATATCGGCACAGTAATTGGAACAGGCGATACAGGAGTGAAACTTGCTGACAACGCTGAATCAATAATTAACAATGTTGACCTGATTATCTCCTTCTCTACGGTAGAGGCGTCCCTTGAACACCTGAGGCTTGCATCATCAAAAGGCAAGGCGATTGTAATAGGGACAACCGGTTTTACAAAAGATGCCTTAAAAGAAGTTTCTGAACTCACCAGGAAAATCCCGTGCGTAATGGCATCAAATATGAGTATGGGTGTAAACCTCCTTCTTAAGGTATTGCAGGACATCGCAAGGGTACTCGGGGAAGGATATGACATCGAGATTATCGAAGCGCACCACAGGATGAAAAAAGACGCTCCGAGTGGAACTGCATTGAAAATGGCACAGGTTATCGCAGATGCGCTAAACAGGAACCTTGATGAGGTTGCAGTCTATGCGAGAAAAGGGATTATTGGTGAGAGGACTGCAAAAGAGATAGGCATTCAGACTTTACGTGCCGGCGATATCGTTGGAGAACATACGGTTATTTTTGGAGGTCTTGGCGAAAGGATCGAGGTAACACACAAGGCTTCAAGCAGGGATACATTTGCAAGAGGCGCACTGAGGGCAGCTCTCTGGTGCTTTGGTAAACCTGCCGGATTATATGATATGCAGGACGTCTTGGGTTTGAAGTAGGCAAAAGAATCAATTTAAAACTTAAATATCCCTGTAGACTCCTGCAGGGATATTTATTGATTACAAAAAACAGCTAAAACATTGAACGTATTCTGCCTGTTCTTTTATCAATCAGGATCAAATCTATAATAGTGCCCCTGCTGTTTATAATCTCAGCTATAAAAAAATGAGGCTTGTCAACTATCTTTACGACTCTTAGCCCTCTGTTATTCAGTAAGAACTGCTCAAGTATCTCTTTCGCCTCAAGGGGTGTCTTCACCACCCTTCTCGCTCCGTACCATCCCCATTTGTTGCTGCGCCAATAATTTCCATAGATGGGCTGACATTCTGTTGCTTTTTTGTCTGTTTTATTTATTTCCAGTTGACTTTGAACGACAATCCTTTTTCTTTTCGTTATCTCAACGCTGTTCTTATTGACTTTCTCCATTTCCTCGGCATACGAGAAACCTGGAATTGAGATAAGCAAAATAAAGAATAAAAACATAAAATATACTTTTAGTAATCCCATAATATTAAATAATTTCCAGGCCAATAGATGAATTATGCTATTCAGATTAAAAAGGGGGCCAGAGGCCCCCTTTTCTGTTATAAACATACTGGATTCTGGCATCCTTTCATTATACCTTTGCCAGATGTTCTGCTACAACCTGTTTCGCCTCTTTTCTGCCAATGGACTCCTGTTTCATCTGCCTTCTGATGTATCTTTGTTTTGATATCAATTATCTCTTTCTGGATCGTTGCAATGCGCTCTCTGCTAGGATTTTCCTTATTGATCTCTTTACGAAGCTCGATCTTTTTTGTTATAAGCTCATCTCTTAAGTTCAGGGTATCTTTCTGGAACTTCTTCACAGAGTCTAAATCAGCATTCCGCATCTGACAGGTTCTGTAACCACTATCAGGCCGGTATGCATAGACAGCAGAAACAAGAATCAGGACTGCTGCTGCAATCAGAAGTACTATCACCCCCTTTCTCATATTTTTTGTTCACCTCCTTTCCTTTACATACAGAATAGCAAAGGATTGTGAAGGGGTATCGAAGGAATTATGAAGAAGTTGTGAAAGACGGCAGATAGAGTGTGAATGTCGAGCCCTTTTGATATTCGCTCTCTACCTCTATTCTCCCGCCATGGGCATCAGCAAGCTCTTTTGCGATGGTCAGTCCGAGACCAAGTCCTCCTTCCGGAGTCTTGTAGAATCTCTCAAATACAAACGGAATATCTTCATTTTTAATACCAGAGCCTGTGTCTGAGACAGCGATATATCCTTCCGGGTCTTTTATGCCGGCTCTGATTATGACCGTTCCATCTGCATCTGTTGCCCTCAGTGCATTACTGAGCAGATTGATTATGATCTGGCTGACTCTTTCAGGGTCGGCATAAAGCGTCATCATATCTTCGCATTCAAGCTTCAATGCCACTCCCTTATCAATAAACAATTTATCAAATCTCCCTTTAATGTTAGAGAGAAATGGTTTGAGAAGTATCTGCTGTTTTCTGAGTTCCAGGACACTTGACTCAGCCTTTGACAGTTCCTCAATGCCTTCAATTATATGCTTCAGTCTGCCTGTCTCTTCATGCAAAGATACAAGCCTTTCTCTGTCAACCTTAATCAGTCCGTCAAGCATCCCTTCAATCTCTCCCTGCATTGCGCTCAGGGGTGTCCTCAGTTCATGTGCAATATTAGATGTTAATTTTCTCCTCAATGCTTCCTGTATTTCGAGGTTATCTGCCATCATGTTGAATGTCCTTGCAAGGTTGCTGATTTCATCATTTCCAGATATGGAAACCCTGCTTTTGATGTTCCCCTGACTGATATGCTCTGCAGCATTGGTGAGCTTTTTTATCGGATCAGTCATCCTCTTTGAAAAAATGAGGCTCAATATGACAGACAGCCCGCCCAAAACAAACAGCAATAAGAGCAGAAATCTGTTTGACCTCATCATGAAGATAATTTCCTTGCCCTCGCCTCCATGAGGTATAATGGACCTGATCTCAAGCGAACCGATATCCTTTCCACCCAGGAACAAGGGGTAGTTTGTAAACGAGTCATTTGAAAGGTTTTTTTCTTCAGATGAAAAACCTGATATGGCTGTTATTCTTCTTTTCATCAACGGTGGGAGTAACTCCACTGCCTTATTCGTACTAATCAATTCATTGTCATTCAGGTCACGTATTGACAGCTCGTATCCTAGTAGCAGTGCCCATATGGCATTTTCTCTCAGTGCATCAGAATCCCATCCTGAATATTTTTCATATGAACCTTCTATCGATGCCATAACACGGTAAACCCTGTCCTCTCTTTCTCCTTCAAGGTATTCCTCAAAATCTTTTATTATCAGTTCCCGGAGGGATAAAGCTGCTGAGAGAGAAATGAGTGATATGACAAGGAGAATGATGAGAAACTTGACCCAGAGACTTTTAATCATCCTTTTTGCCGCTGAATTTATATCCAACGCCATAGACGGTACTGATGAATAAAGGACTTCTCGGATCATCTTCTATCTTCTGCCGGATATTTTTTATATGGGCATCTATACTTCTCTCATACCCTTCAAATTGATAGCCAAGAGCGCTGTCTACAAGCTCTCCGCGTGTAAAAACTCTTCCCGGCGATCCTGCAAGAACAGAGAGTATCTTAAACTCGGTAGGCGTCAGCGTCAGTAGTAGATCTTTGTTTCTCACCTCGTAACTTCTCGAATCTATAGATAACTTTCCTTTATTGAAACTTATCGGACCCTTATCAGAAATGTCCTGCTTTTGTGACCTTTTCATCACAGCTTTTACCCTTGCCATCAATTCCCTCGGACTGAAAGGTTTTACGACATAGTCGTCAGCTCCCAGCCCAAAACCTGCAACCCTCTCTTCTTCAGAAGATTTTGCTGTCAGCATGATTACCGGTAAATCTCCGATCTCTTTCAGTTCCTGGCAGATCTCCTCACCGCTCATGTCAGGCAGCATAAGGTCAAGTATTACAAGAGAAAGCGGTTCCTTCAAAGCAATATCCAATGCTTCTTTGCCCTTCTCTGCAGTGAATACCCTGAACCCCTCTCCTTCAAGATAAACCTTTACGACCTTTGCGATCTTGCGATCATCTTCCACTACAAGTATTGTTTTCATCATAACTTAAATATTACCATATATATAATTTTTGATGGATTTTTTACGAAATGCTTTTCTTCCTGTTCCGCCACTGCTCTGATTCAACAGCAAAGAATACAATTCATATAATAATTACAAATAAATCACTCTGAGCGTGGCATGTTTTTGACTCTTTATGAGATGATATGATACTCTATGATACTTTAGAAATTATTGATTCTAAAGGAAATCATTCACTGCCGAAGTGGCGGAATTGGTAGACGCAAGGGACTTAAAATCCCTCGTGGGCAACCACGTGCCGGTTCAAGTCCGGCCTTCGGTACCAACATTTTATATAGATAACAAGCAGAGAAACACATCACCTTGCCAACAAGTGTCATAAAGTATCATTAGGTGTCAAAATCATCTGGTTTACGCAGACGATTGCAGACAGAATGCAGACAGAAAAATTGATATTGTTCAAGTCTTCATACCTGCGAAAAGATATTTATCTCTATGACCAAGGAGTCAGTCCTTTTGAATTCTCCGAAATCTAAATTTATCTTATGATTTCATTAGGACACATCTGTTAACAAGTCTTAATGCTTCCTGATGAGGGCAAGTGTGCTGTAAATCTTAATACCTACGTCATCAAAGTCCTTATCGTTGCTCCATATCGGACAGGAGAGTTTTAAAGAAAGACCAAGCAAATGGATGTCATCCGGATCTCTCTCACCGATTAGACTCTCAGCTTTCTTCAAGGTGTCCTTATAGAACTCAACATCACAGACTGAAATAGGAAGTGTAGAAAGAGCTAAATAAAGGTCATCGAGGGGCAGGGAGCGTTTAGAAGCCAGTGTGGGAATATATTTCTCGACCTCTTTGAAATTGAAAAGGGTTGTATAAAAAGAGATGTGTTCAGCATTAAGAAATACAGACCTCGCTTTGCCTCCGATTACGGCGGAGAGAATTGGATTAGCGTCTACGGCGAGTTTTTCTATGTCTTTCAAAATCCTCAAGGACCTCTTCCTCTTTTACACCCTGTGCCTGAAGCTTTTTCTTTATCGAATCAGTGAGGGTAATAAAAATATCCTTTTTAAATTCAAAAGGAATCGATTCCAAAGGTGTCGGGAAGAAGATACCGGCAACTTCTCCGCGCCGCATGATAATCAGAGGCTCCTTGCTCTTTAGCGCTTTCGTTGCACTATCTCGAAACTCTTTGACCGAGAGTAATTTCATTTATGACCTCCTCCATGACCATATTATAGCAGAAAGTTTTATTCATAGACTTTCTCAGTAAAATATAGGAAGACCATAGAATTCGGAATATAGAGTGCGGTAAGTCGTGGAATTGTTAGAGTGCTATGAATATTTTCCAAGCACCCTCCTGTCCAACATAATGCCGCAGATCCATCAAATGGTGCTGCAATAATGGCCTGTTTAAAATGGCTCTTTTTGCACAATCCCTACGAGTCCGTTGGGCCGTATATGAACAGTTCCGCTGATTTTAGGTCGAACTATTGTACCTGTCTGGAAATTCCGTCAACAAGACTACTTCATCCTACTCAACAACTTGAACAACCTTAATTAATTGCGGTGTACATTTGAAAGTGTTCAGAATAGAAGTTGATGCAATTTGACAATTATTATTTGAAAGAGAGATTATTTACGGCTATTCCGGATAGGCGACAATTACAATCCGTCTGTTTGTGTAAATAGTAGGATCCCATGATGCAGCACAGGTTATCAGCGTTAATCGCTCTCCTGAACTAAAATCATAGAGTTTTGGGTCATTCACATCCATAGACGTTTTTTCTTTCACTTTGTAGACGTATTTCTTACCTTTGTAAAAAACATAGATACGGATTCCCTGATCCATAATTTCAAGCATATTGAATGGACCCTGGGTTCTCCACCATCCAAATTCGCCAATATTATGTCCTTCCAAAATACAGTTGCCCCCCTTCCCTGGAGCCGATGATTTTGAAACATGGCACACCCCCTCTGACAGTTTTTCCATATCTATACCTTCCAAAATCGGTGCATCCACTAAGGCTGTGGGGATGATTATCCTATTCTCTTTGGACTGTGCAATTCCCTCTGCTGCTTTCTCCAATCTCTCAGTCTTTTTCATTACTTCCCTTTGACGGATTTCTAAGTATTGTTCTACTATCCCCTTGTTCTTTATCTCAACCTTGCGAATTGGCTCAGGGCGTTGTGTGGTTGTATCCACTGCTACACTTTCCTTGAACACATCTCTTTGAGCATGTTCGATATGTTCTGTTACTTTTTCCAGTGCATCATTTTTTGGTACATCCTTATGAAGAACTTCTACCATTTTCTCTGACTCTTTACCCTTCTTAATTTTATCCTCTTGAACCTGTCCGAGCAGTTCTGCCTTTTTCTCTAATGATTCAATCTTTGACGGTGAAAACAGGAAGGTGATATATGGTCGAGAAATCCACACAGCAAGACTTAATCCAGAAATGATAAGGACAACCCCTAAAACAGTGATAGAAACATTCACAGTTTTTCTCCAGAAACTTATCGGTGTTGTATTTGAAGACGGTGTCTGTAGGATATTATCTTCTTGTGATAAGTCTTTTGATTTATTGGAGATAGAATTCTCAGGAAACTTCTTTTTTAACCAGACTACTATCGGAATGAGAATAATGGCAATAATAATCCAGACTGTTATAACCCCTGTCAGTATAAGGGTTGGATTAAGTGCAATTGTCTTAAATACTGCCTTAATTGCAGGTCGGTGAGGAATAGGTCTGGTATACCATGCGTAAGCACAAAGAAGACCTGTTAAAAGAAAATATATAAAAGGAAGGGCATACCACTTGAGATATCTTCGTATGGTTGCTCTTGCCTTTGCAGGAAAACTTAGTGCTTCCACTTCTATAAAACTAACTTCCTTCTATACACCCCTTATGTTTTCCTGAGCCATCTTTTCCTTCTTAAAAGGAATAACCCTGCTGAAATAGCCAAAATGGCAATCAACGCTATCATATTCTCATTAGCCCCCGTTGAATATCCACCTCCAGAACCTCCACTTCCACCACCTCCACCACCTCCACCTCCACTGGAATAATAATAACCCATTCCAAAATCAGAAAGAGATGTAACACGGCCAGTAATGGTATTGTTTACGGTATCTACAGAAACGGTGCAGTCTTCCCAGCCATTGTTCTTCCAGTGGAAAAGTTTTAAGTTTCTCTCTTGCCCACTTATCTGTGATTCATCATAAGGATATACAACCGTAACAGGGCCTGTATATGATGAGCAGTCTGTTGAAATATCAAAGTAACCATATCTTACAAAGTTGAAGTTAGGTGGAGGATTGTGTGTTGGATTTGATATATCCGTAAAGGTTGTATAACATGCTAATACTACATTTATGTAAGTAACTGACGCTCCGTTAGGAAAGGTAACTGTGACATTGGCGCCGCTTGGTGTTGGGACTGAGGTATCAAGAATTATTGAATCTGCGAAAGGCAATGTATTTTCATTCCCAACATTATTTTTGAACCTCGCATAAACTGTCTTTGTGCCATCACCTGCAGGCAATGTCCATAACTTTGATGATGAATAAGACTCCCAGTCCAATAATAAGCATGAACTATTTGTATTTTTTATACACATCTGAGAACAGCCCGTTGAATCTGAGCATGAAAGGGATAAAGTTACTGAGGTGGAATTTGTTGATGCATCTCCTGAGTTAATAGTAATGGAGCCTGTAGGTGGTAATGGCATTGGTAAAGCATAGCCTATGGAATAAACTCCTGCTGTGCTCCTGCCGCTATAATACATTGTCCAGCTCGTTCCATCAAGTATTACAAAAGGAGTATATGTGCGGTCATTGCGCCATGGGGGTGCACTACTTGTCGAAAAAATGGGATTACTACTGCTCTTTGTAAAGTTTTGTCCATCGGTTGAAAACGCTACGCCTATGCCTTGATTTGAACCAGGACCACCGCTCCCATAATACATGATATACTGACTGCCTGACTTAATGACATGTGGAGAGGTAAACCATGTCTCCCACGGCTGAAGTGAACCCAGGATATTATGTGCTGTTCCTGTCCAGGTTATCCCGTCGGATGATATATAATATTCAATCTGTCCTCCACCATTGTCAGCATAAGCTTTCCAGGTCGTTCCGCCTTCGTAAAGTACATCAAAATTGTAAATTACACCCCCTGCATATAAATGAACGCCATTACATGGCCCTATATCAAGCCATAAATTGCCATTTGCTGAATGAGCTACTCTGGTTGAATTCCACGTTGCTCCATCTGTGTAGTACATTAAAAAAGGGCCAGCATAATAATGGTTTACATCTACACCACCGATATACCACCCACTTGCATTGTAAAGTACACGGGGGTGATAAGGGCCGGTAGCCAGCAATCCGGTAACTGTTGGAGCTGGGAATATGACACCACTAAAATCAAGATTCGTGCTGCTGGCATGCCTCGTGTTATTACCGTCACCGTACCAGATATGGTAAACAGAACCCACTTTTATAACACTGGGGTAATAAGCCCTGTCTACTCCGGAAGTCGGTCCTCCAATAAATAATGGATTAGAAGTAGAATCTGTCCAGGCAGTGAAATCATTAGCTTGTGCCAATGATAAAGGCAAAAGTGCCAACATAATGGAGAAACATAAACATATTTGAAACTGTCTATTCACTATTAAAACGCTGATTATCCCTTTCATGATCCCCCCTAATTTATAAAACAAAAAAGCCGAGATTACCAAAAACTCATTTGGCAACTCGGCTATCTTCTCTTTCTAAAGACCCCCACCACTTCGTATCTCCTGAATGTGAAGATTAAGGTTTCAGCGGGAAAATGTAATGCTAAGCTCGTCCTTATAATAGTGCGCAACTATTTGATTTGTCAAGATAATTAAAAGCAGATAATTAAAAGCAGATAATTAAAATTAGATAATTAAAATTAGAAATTTGGGAAAATCCAAGAATAAATGTTTCTTTACCGAGCGATGTGCTGTTGGTTTGCAAAAGAACTCTTTGTAATTCACAAAAAGACCAATTGTACATGCTTTAAATCGAAAGTTTCACAGGCTGAAATTTGTTAGGGCGTTGACTATGTGTACTCAAACTTATGGCTGACGAAATCTCGGGTGCGTGCTATAGGGAGTACTTCTCGATGGCAGTTTGTCTTTGTTTTTGCGGCCTTCTATGTGCTATCTTTAATTTAAGGCAACCATAGGAATGCAAAATTTCGGAAAGAAAGCCTCGTCACATTTATCAGTTTGAAAGTTGCATTATTTTTCATTCTTAAAGGCATGCAGATTTCCCTCAACCAAAAACGAGACGACGATATCTCTATTCCCTCCACGATTATCAAAAAACAATTTATCAGCATGCTCCTAATTTGAACTTCTCATCTACCAATAGAGTCACAATGAGAGCTGCCATAACGTGAGACCAAACTTGACTGTCTCCCCATCTTTAGTAGTAATATTACGCTATGATTTGTGTAAATTCAGGGACTACAAAGATATTGATTCAAAGCCGTGAATTCTATCCGTGGATAATCAGGCTATTCTCGGGGAAAAAGTATCGGAGGAGCGTTCTATACGCACTTATACCAACTCAGAAGACGCATCAGATATTGTCTGATAAATCAGGATTATATGCAGACAAAGTGCAGACAATCGAGTTGCAACGTGTTGATAAATAAGGAATGTCCTCGGTACTTAAAATCCCTCGTGGGCAACCACGTGCCGGTTCAAGTCCGGCCTTCGGTACCAGCATATAAAATAAGGGTTTCTGCTTTTTAGCAGGCCCTTTTTTGTTTTGTTTCTGAAATTCTCGGAAAAGAAAATTAGTTGAGGAAGTATATGGATTCCAATGGTATCTGACTGAATACTTTAAGGTTATACGGAAACTAATTGGCCCAATTCTCTGCAGCTCAGGTGTTTAGTCCTGAAAAGCTGAGTTAATAATCTTTCACTTCTTTTTTCCTAAATTTTTTAAAAATGAGATAATAAGCAACGTTGCGACTACTACAGCTATTCCTTTCCATAGAAAGCCAATCGCACTGAATCCGATTTTTGTAATTGTCTTTCCAAAAAATAGAAGCAGAACAACCGCCCCTGCTATCAAAGCAATCTTCTGATATTTATTCATTAATTATCTTTTCACTCCAAAATGCTGATATCCTTCTGCTGAAAATATTCTCTCATTACCTGAATTATCAACGATTATGCTTCCTGATTTGATAACATCTCCGATGCATATTGCCTTAACTTTTTTCACAGCAGGGGCTGTAAACATTAGTTCGTAATCTTCACCGCCTGATAAGGCCAATGTCATTGGAGACATGTTGAGATAAGAGGCTGCTTTTATTAGTTCATAAGAGACAGGGATGCTTTTTTCGTATATCCTTGCACCAAGCCTGCTTTCAGTGCAGAGCCTCAATAAATCAATCTGAAGCCCATCACTTATATCGATCATAGATGTTGCCGCCTTAACATAGTTCTTTGGGTCTATTGCCTCTGGCATGAGGTGCCTCTTTATTAAAGGCTCAATAATATTCCGTGGTAATCCCTTTAGGGAATTGCTATATAGCGCATGCAGTGCAGAGCCTTTACCTGTCGCCCCTTGCTTACTGCTGTTTGATGTTTTTATAAAGGGCACCGGCCTTTTTATCCTCTTCAGCAGTTCAAGACCACAGGCTGAATCTCCAAGGTTGCCTGTTACATAGATTTTATCTCCTTCGCGTGCTCCGGAGCGCTGTATGTATTTTCGTGCATATCCTATAAGTGTGGCAGAAACCGACATTCCTTCTTTAGTAGAAGAAATATCGCCCCCTATGAGTATCGTATTATAAAATTTCAGTGCATCTTTCAGACCGTCAAAAAATATATCGATGAATTCCAGGGGAGTGTTACGCTTCACAGCAATATTGAGGAGCATGTAGCGCGGCTTCCCTCCCATTGCATAAATATCACTTACATTTACCGAAACCAGCTTGAACCCGAGCTGATATGGCGTCATAAAATGAAGGTCAAAATGAACACCTTCAACCATCATATCTGTGGTTACAAGAAGGTTTTGATTTACCTGTTTGAGGACAGCAGCATCATCGCCGATACTGACAAGAATATTGCAGGATTTACTGGTAAAGTTTCTTCTTATCTGTTCTAAAAGGTACAGCTCACCGACCTGGGAGAGTTTCATAGCAATAATCAGCAGTCAGTTAACAGTCCTGGTTCATCAATCTATTTTCTCTTTTTAACTGATAACCCTTGAGTTTTCACTGACTTCTTTGGCTTTTTATCATTGCCTTTCTTCAGAGCAGCCCTGAGCACATCATCCATTGTCTCAGCAAAAACGAACTCCATGTCTTTTTTGATATATTTAGGGATATCCTCAAGATCCTTTTTGTTTCTTTCAGGAATAATAACCTTATTAATCCCCATCCTTTTTGCAGCCAGCGTCTTTTCTTTTAAGCCTCCTATAGGCAGCACCCTTCCTCTCAGGGTAACCTCCCCGGTCATCGCAACATTCTTATTTACAGGCCGTCCTGTCAGGGCTGAGGCTATTGAAGTAGCCATTGTGATACCCGCTGAAGGTCCATCTTTCGGTATGGCGCCTGCCGGAACATGTATATGGAGATCTATTTTTGAAAATATATCTTCTTTTATGCCGAGAGTCTCTGCTTTGGACCTTACATAGCTCAGGGCAGCTTGGGCGGATTCCTTCATAACATCTCCCAGTTGTCCTGTTAAGGTAAGGTGCCCTTTCCCCTTCATGGTCGTTGTCTCTACATATATGATATCTCCTCCGGACTCTGTCCAGGCAAGACCTGTTGAAACACCGACCTCATCTTTTTCTATCTCTTCTTCAGGCAAAAATTTCGGGACACCGAGATACCTGCTGACATTCTTTGCATTAATCACAAATACCTTGTCTTTGCCCTCGGCAATCTTCTTGGCAACTTTCCTGCAAAGGTTCGCAATCTGTCTTTCAAGGTTTCTGACACCTGCTTCCCTTGTATACTGCGAAATCAGGTTGAACAGTCCCGGGTCTGTGATCTTCAATATCTTTGCGCTGATACCATGTTCATCCAGCTGCTTTGGAATGAGATAATTTTTTGCAATGCCAAGCTTTTCTTCGGTTGTATACCCGGATAAATAGATTATCTCCATCCTGTCTCTCAACGGACTCGGTATCGTGTCCATAAGATTGCCGGTTGTAATAAACATGACTTTTGAGAGATCAAAAGGTACGGCAAGATAGTGGTCTGCAAATGAGTTGTTCTGTTCAGGGTCAAGCACCTCAAGGAGCGCAGAGGAAGGATCCCCTCTGAAATCCATGCCTATCTTGTCAATCTCATCGAGCATAAACAAAGGGTTATTGGTGCCTGCTGTCTTTATCCCCTGTATTATCCTGCCGGGAAGTGCACCAACATAGGTTCTTCTGTGCCCTCTGATCTCTGCCTCATCCCGGACGCCTCCAAGAGACATACGTACAAATTCCCTGCCTAATGCACGGGCAATAGATTTTCCAAGAGATGTCTTTCCAACGCCCGGAGGGCCGATAAAGCAGAGTATTGGGCCCTTCATCTTTTCCTTTAACTTTCTAACGCTAAGATATTCTAAAATACGCTCTTTTATCTTTTCTAAATCATAGTGATCGTCATTCAGAACCTTTTCTGCTGCCTTTATATCAAGGTTATCCTTTGTAGATTTTGACCAGGGCAGTTCAACCAGCCAGTCAAGGTAAGTCCTGACAGTGCCTGCCTCAGCGCTGTCCGGATGCATCTTTTCAAGGCGTTTGAGCTGTTTTTCAGCCTCTTTCAATACCTTTTCAGGCATTTTTGCCTCTTCAATCTTTTTCCTGAATTCCCTTATCTCTTCTGCCCTCTCATCAATGTCACCGAGCTCTTTCTGTATCGCCTTGAGCTGCTCTCTCAGGAAATACTCCCGCTGAGTCTTGTCAATTTCTCCCCTCGCTTCAGACTGTATCTTCTGCTGCACTGTCAGGAGATCGATCTCCCTTGAAAGAACTTCACCGATGCGTTTGAGCCTTTTAATGGGGTCTGATATCTCGAGCATCTCCTGTGACTGTTCAGCTTTCAGTCCGATATTTGATGAAATGAGGTCTGCAAGCCTGCCTGGCTCTTCAATATTTTCAACCACCCCCATTATGTCAGGAAGTATTGATTTCCCAAGGGAGACAGCCTTTTCTAACTGACCCCTCACATTCCTTACCAGCGCTTCATCTTCTATACTAAGCTTTTCGAGTTTCTGGTCCTCTATCTTCTCGATAAGTGCTGTAAAGAAAGGCTCTGTCTGTACGTATTTGAGCGCCTTCGCCTTGCTAAGCCCCTGCACAAGAATCTTCACCCTCCCGTCAGGAAGTTTAAGCATCCTCATTACAAGAGCGATAGTGCCAACAGAGAAAAGGTCTTCAGGTGTGGGATTTTCAATGTTGAGATCTTTCTGTGTGAGAAGGAGAACCATCTTGCTTGAGCTGAGTGAATGTTCAATGGCCTTTATGGACATCTCCCTACCAACAAACAGGGGAAGGATCATGTAGGGGAATACGACAATATCCCTTACAGGGAGTACCGGCAAATTATCAGGTATCTCGATTTCCTTATCAATCTTTTGTTCCGAATCGATCGCTTCTACCATTGCAACTCCTCTATATTAATTTTTTATTTTTCCCACTACCTTTATAAGATAGTCTTTAAACTGCTCGGAAACCTGCTGGTTCTTTAATGCAAGATCAACCGTTGCTTTCAGATAGCCGATCTTATCTCCTGCATCATATCTTTTGCCTGTAAAGAGATAACCATATATCTGGCGTTTTTTCAGCAGGCCAAACAATGCGTCTGTCAACTGTATTTCCCGACCCTTGCCCGGTCGAACACTTTCGAGCACCTCAAAAATATCAGATGTGAGGATATACCTTCCAATGATCGCCATATCAGAAGGCGCGCCCGCAGGTGAAGGTTTCTCTATAAGATTGTTAATTTTATATATGCCTTCTCTTTCTTTTACTCCATCTACAATCCCGTATTTGTGCACCTCTGACATAGGGACCTTTTCCAGGGCAAGGATAGGCGAGTCGAATTCCCTGTACAGGCTGATCATATCCTTCAGGAGACTGGCCCCTGGTTCAATAATATCATCACTCAGGAGTACTGCAAAAGGTTCGTCTTTAACAAATGGCTTAGCGCAATATATCGCATGTCCGAGACCTAACGCCTCCCTCTGCCTTATATAAGCGAAATTCAGGTTGTTCAGTCTGTTGATTTCCTCAAGCAGCTTTTTCTTCCCGGACTTTTTCAGGCTTTCTTCAAGCTTGAAAGCGGAATCAAAATGGTCTTCTATCGCCCGCTTGTTTTTCCCGGTAATGATAATAAATTCCTCGATACCGCAGGCCTGTGCTTCCTCCACCGCGTACTGTATCATTGGTTTGTCAACGATAGGCAGCATTTCCTTGGGTGATGCCTTTGTTGCCGGCAGAAACCTTGTTCCAAGGCCTCCAGCAGGTAAAATTGCCTTTGTGATTTTAATCGCCATAGTTATACCATACTATACATAAACAACCTTGAGAATTCAAGAAAACGAGCACAAAATGTCATCTTCTCGTCTTCAGAATAAGAACAGAAACAGTAAATGCATCCTTGACAATGCTATCGTTTTTACATTATATTTTATATTAATTATCCTTAAATGAGGATTAGTTTCTTTTTTAGGAAACTTATTTTTATACCAATACTATAAATCAGCCGTTATATAATGGCATAGTATATGCTTTAAATGTTCTTGGAATCTTATTAAATTTTGTGAAAGGGGGTAAGTAAACATGAAGTTTGCAACAATTTTATTAAGTCTCTTTATCGCTGTCGCTTTCGTGAGCAGTGCAATGGCAGTTCTTCCTGGTAAAACAGTTGAATATGCCGGTGGCGACTTAGGCAAGGTTGTCTTCAGCGGTGACAGTCATGGACCCAAAGCAGGGCTGAAATGCGCTGAGTGTCATCCGAAACCATTCGCCATGAAGAAGGGTGAATTTAAGATGAAAAAAGAGGATCATGGAAACGCTGACTTCTGCGGAAAATGCCATGACGGCAAAGAGCACAATGGGAAGGTTGTATTCTCCCAATCAGACGAAGCCAGCTGCGTAAAGTGTCACAAGAAATAACTTATGTCATAAAAAAAAGAGCCTGAGGATCTCAGGCTCTTTTTTTTTATATTCTATTTACCTATCTATTTAACATACGTAAGCCATGATTCATATTTCTTATTCTTCCCTTTTACAACATCAAAGAATACGGACTGGAGTTTCTTAGTTATCTCACCGGGCTTGCCTGCCCCGATAACTCTTCCATCAACCACCCGGATAGGAGTCACCTCAGCAGCTGTACCTGTGAAAAAAGCCTCATCAGAAATATAAAGTTCGTCTCTTGTAAACCTTTCCTCAGTCACTTTGATTTTGTTGTCATGGGCAATGTGGATAATGCTGTTCCTTGTTATCCCTTCAAGTATAGAGGTCAATGGTGTAGTCTTCATCCTGCCTTTTCTGACTATGAAGATATTTTCACCGCTGCCTTCAGAGACATAACCTTCTGTATCGAGCAAAACAGCCTCATCATAGCCGTCTGCTATAGCCTCTTTTTTTGCAAGCTGTGAATTTACATAATATCCACATACCTTGCCCCGTGTCATATTCGCATTCACATGGCTCCTGATAAAGGATGATGTCCTGACCCTGATGCCCTCATTCAGCCCCTCATCTCCAAGATAAGCTCCCCAGGGCCAAGCAGCTATTGATACATTGACCGGATTTTCCTTGGGATACAGGCCCATCGCACCATAACCGATATAAGCAAGCGGCCTTATATAACACTCCCTGATCTTGTTCACTTTTACTGTCCTGATAATCGCTTCTTTTATCTCCTTCTCCGAAAAGGGGATCTCCATCAGGAATATATGCGCTGAACTGAAAAGCCTTTCTATATGCTCATCAAGCCTGAATATCGCAGGCCCTTTTTTTGTGTCATAGCAGCGTATTCCTTCAAACACGCCGAGTCCGTAGTGAAGAGTATGGGTCAGAATATGCACATTGGCATTGTCCCAGTCAACAAATTTGCCATCCATCCATATCTTTTCTGTCTTCTGTATCATAAAGTTTTTATTTATACCAATATACAGCAGGAAATGTCAATCACATCTTCTCAGGGGCAGTTATCCCAAGTATCCCAAGACCTTCTCTGAGAACAACCCTTACAGCCTGACAGAGGGCAAGTCTTGCCCTGGCCAGTTCTATATCATCTGCCAGGACCCTGTGCTTATTATAATAAGGATGAAACAACCCCGACAGTTCCTGCAGATAAAACGTTATCCTGTGCGGCTCGTATGCATTGACAGCGCCTTCAAAAATCATCGGGTACATTAGAAGTTTCTTGATGAGCCGGAGTTCCTCGTTTTGTGTCAGGAGGGTAAAATCTGCATCAGCAAGTTTATCAGCATCAATGCCTTTTTCGTTCGCATTGGAAAAGATACTGTTTATCCTTGCATTTGCATACTGTACATAGAATACAGGGTTTTCCGCAGACTGGGTCTTCGCAACTTCGAGGTCAAACTCGAGGTGGCTGTCAGGACGTCTCGTAAGAAATATGAATTTTGTTGTGTCAGGACCAACCTCTTCGATAACCTCTCTCAGGGTAACGAACTCTCCGGCCCTTTTTGACATCTGAACCGGTTTCCCGCCCCTCAGGAGACTGACCATCTGTACGAGCAGAACTTTTAATCTTTCTTCAGGATAGCCCAGGGCTGCAATAACAGACTTGACCCTCGGGATATATCCGTGATGATCTGCGCCCCAGATATCGATAAGTTCATCGTATGCCCTATCTATCTTTTTTCTGTGATAAGCGATGTCAGAGGTAAAATATGTGTATTCTCCATCCTGCTTAATGATAACCCTGTCCTTTTCATCTCCAAAGGCAGTTGCCTTAAACCATACCGCGCCGTCCTTCTCATATATAAACCCTTTTGCCTTCAGGTCTTCAAGAGACTTCTCTACTTCACCATCCCTGAAAAGCTCTCTTTCACTCTGCCATGTATCAAAGGTTATCCCGAATTTTCTCAAATCCTCCTTTATGCCATGCAGGATCCTTTTATAGGAATAATCAATAAACAGATCTGCAGCATCCTCAAAGCGTGTCTGAAGGTATATGTTGTCATGATCATTAATAATCCCCTTTGCAATATCCTCAATATACGCCCCTCTGTAACCATCCTCAGGCAAAGGGTATTCTATTCCGAGCAGTTGTTGATACCGGGCGAACACAGAAAGTCCGAGGAGTTTCACCTGCTTGCCGGCATCATTAATATAATACTCGCGTTCAACCCTGAACCCTGCTGCACTGAGGAGATTTGCAAGCGCATCACCGGTAGCCCCTCCCCTGCCGTGTCCCATATGAAGAGGACCTGTCGGATTTGCACTGATAAATTCAATCTGGACCTTTTTCCCTTTTCCGATGTCCTGACGCAGAAAACTGCTCGCATATTTCAGTAACTGCTTAATCTCTGAATAAAGATAAGTCCTGGAAAATGTAAAGTTGATGAACCCCGGCCCGGCGATATCGATTTTTTCCAGAACAGGTTCGTCTTTAACAGACGCTGCAATTTCCTCAGCGATCTTCCGCGGAGGTTTTTTCAGTATTTTTGAGAGAAGCATTGCCACAGGCGTTGCAAGGTCTCCCATAGACTCCTGCGGCGGAACTTCAAACTCAATAGGAGGCATCGCCTCAACCCCGAGTTTCTTCAGTGAAGCCTCAATTATTTTTACAAGATCTTTTTTCATAAGTTATTAATATACAATAAATAAGACCTGGAAGGTAGGAATAATTTACTCTTTTTTGCAGTGAGTCCTGCTTTTATTCTTTGTAAAGTGTATCCAGCGGACTATGGGGGGAGTTTGTCATATCACGCAGCACATGGGTATAGATCATGGTCGTCTCAACATTCTTATGGCCGATCAGGTCCTGAATCTCCCTGATGTTTGCCCCACCCTGGAGAAGGTGTGTCGCAAAGCTGTGTGTGAACCGAGACATGCTTTACGATACCCGCTTTTTTAACGGCATTTGCGACAGCGGTTTGGACAACGTCTTCACTTATATGGTGGCGTCTGATCAAAAAAACAATCTTCGTAAATTATCTAAAATCAGCACTTTTATTCCTTGTAATACTTTATTTTCTTAAGCCCTGTAAGCCATGAAAGCATAATGCTTACCAGGCTGATAATCAAAGCGCCTTTAAATGCAGGCCAGAAACCATAAATACTGAGACCGAGTTCCAGAGGGATTGAAAGCTTTGCAGTAATGATGAGCATTATGGTATTTACGATGAGAGTAAAAAGACCCAATGTCAGAATAATCAGTGGAAATGTGAAGATGGTGACAATCGGCTTTATAAAAGAATTCACGATTCCGAAGACTGCACCGATAATAATCATCTTCCACCATTCGCCTGTAAATACTATACCGTCAATGAACTTCAC
>Ga0208980_10000391_pt1 | contig 24283 bp, 23 predicted proteins | sample WetSurMetagenome_3_FD_187993 | JGI IMG/M metagenome (GOLD analysis project Ga0208980, IMG submission 187993) | Wetland microbial communities from Twitchell Island in the Sacramento Delta, sample from surface sediment Aug2011 Site A1 Bulk (version 2) | ecosystem: Environmental > Aquatic > Marine... | reverse complement strand
TCGCCGTACTCGAGGTAGGGGAAGAGCGTGTAGCCCTCTAGCCGCTGCCGAAGCGGGATGTAGGCGGCGCTGTCACCGCGCTGCAGCGCCCGCTCGGCGGCAACGAAGTCCGCACGCTGGCCCGCCTGCGCAATGGCGGGCGACGGCAGGGCGAGGGTGGCGAGGGCCAGGGCACAGGCGCTGAGGCCGAGCCGCCAAGTCTTGATATCGGGTGTCAGGTCCATTGCGCAAGGCTAGGGAAAGCGTAGTCTTGGCGCAAGGCGGGTAAATCCCGGATCCCCCATGACCACGACCCCGGACCTCGAAGCCCTCGGCGCGCTGCTGCGGGAGACTGCCGAGACCGAGATCATGCCCCGGTTCGGCCGGGTGGCGGCCAGCGGCAAGGCCGACGGCAGCATCGTCACCGCCGCCGATCTCGCTGCCCAGGACCACGTGCGGGCCGCACTGGCGGCCGCGTACCCCGACATCCCGCTCCTCGCGGAAGAGATGTCCGCGGACGAGCAGGAAGCGGTCCTGCGCCAGAGCCGGCGCGGCGCCTGGTGCCTGGATCCGCTCGACGGCACGAGCAACTTCGCGGCCAGCCTCCCCTTCTTCGCCACGTCGCTGGCCTGGATCGACGGCGGGCAGGTGACGCTGGGGCTGGTCTACGACCCGGTCCGTCGCGAGCTGTTCACCGCCCGCCGTGGCGGCGGCGCCGCGCTGAACGGGGTGCCGCTGCGGCTGAGCCGCGAGCGCGCCACCCTGGCAGCGGCGATCGCGCTGGTCGACTTCAAGCGCCTCCCGCCGTCCCTGGGCAGCCGGCTCGCCACCGCGCCGCCGTTCCGCTCGCAGCGCAACCTCGGCTCGACGGCACTCGACTGGTGCTGGCTCGCCGCGGGTCGAGCCGACCTGTACGCCCACGGCGGCCAGCGGCTCTGGGACTACGCGGGCGGCGCCCTGGTGTTCGCCGAGGCCGGGGGCACGCCGTGCCTGCTCGATCGCTGGGACGGCGACTGCCGGGACGACCTGACGCTGCGCAAGCGCATCGCCGTGGGCGCCTCGCACCCTGCCCTGCAGGCCGAGTGGCTGGCCTGGCTGCGCGCTGCCGCCTGACGGGGCGGATCCCGCGCAAAGGCCACGGAATCGCCCGGCGGGGCCGGTGCTAAAAGGGCGGACTTTTTTCGGAACCGAACAGGAGCCACACGATGTCCGAATCGTTCGACGACCGGGACATGGCGCTGTCCAGCGGCGTCGCGGCCTTCGAGGCCAGGCAGTTCACCCGCGCCGCGCGCCTGCTGTCGCCGCTGGCGGAAGAGGGCGAGGCCGAGGCGCAGTACCGCATGGCGATCATGCTGCAGAACGGTCTGGGCATGGTCGAGAACGCGCCGCTCGCGTACCAGCACATGCGGGCGGCGGCGGAGGCCGGCCACGGCCTCGCCCAGCACGGCCTCGGCTTCATGTACCTCGAGGGGGAGTGCACCGACAAGGATCCGGCGCGTGCGGCCGAGTGGTTCCGCAAGGCGGCGGAGCAGGGGCTGCAGGGGGCGATGACGACCCTCGGGCTGCTCTACGAGGAAGGGCGCGGCGTCGCGAAGGACCCCGTCGAGGCGCAGCGCTGGTTCCGTCTCGCAGGCTTCGAGGGCTGAGCGGGCCGCGGGCTCAACCGTCGCGGCGCGCGTGGGTGCGGCGCTCGCGCACGCCGGCCGCGAGGGCGTGCAGCAGGGGCACGCTGTCGTCCCAGCCGATGCAGGCGTCCGTGATGCTCTGGCCGTAGGTGAGCGGCTTGCCGGCGATCACGTCCTGCCGGCCGGCCACCAGGTGGCTCTCCACCATCACGCCGATGATGCGCCGGTCCCCGCGCGCGATCTGGCCGGCGACGTCGCGCCCGACGTCGACCTGCTTCTCCGGCCGCTTGCGGCTGTTGGCGTGGCTGAAGTCGATCATCAGCCGCGGCTGCAGCCCGGCCGCATCCATCTGCTCGGCGGCCATGTTGACGCTCTCGGTGTCGTAGTTCGGCCGTGAGCCACCGCGCAGGATCACGTGGGTGTCGTCGTTGCCCGCGGTGGAGAAGATCGCCGAGCGGCCTTCCTTGGTGACCGACATGAAGACGTGCGGGCGCCGCGCCGCGCGGATGGCGTCGATCGCGATGCCGAGCGAGCCGTCGGTGCTGTTCTTGAAGCCGACGGGACAGGACAGGCCGGAGGCCAGCTCGCGGTGGCCCTGGCTCTCTGTGGTGCGCGCGCCGATCGCGCCCCAGCTCACCAGGTCGGCGATGTACTGCGGGCTGATGAGGTCGAGGAACTCGGTGCCCGCGGGCAGGCCCAGCTCGTTGAGCTCCAGCAGCAGGCCTCGCGCCAGCTTCAGCCCGGTGTTGATCTCGAAGGTGCCGTCGAGGTTGGGGTCGTTGATGAGCCCCTTCCAGCCGACCGTGGTGCGCGGCTTCTCGAAGTACACGCGCATCACCACGAGCAGGTCGTCCGCCAGCTCGTCGCGCACGGCCTTCAGACGCACTGCGTAGTCCTTCGCAGCGGCCACGTCGTGGACCGAACAGGGGCCGATGACCACCAGCAGGCGGTCGTCCGCATCGTGCAGGATGTCGTGGATCTGCCGCCGCGTCTCATAGACGGTCTGGGAGGCGATCTCGCTGACCGGGTAGGCGGCGTGCAGGTCCTGGGGCGCCAGGACCTGGGTGATCTCGCGGATGCGCAGGTCGTCCGTGCGGTGCTTCATGGTGCGGCGAAGTCTATCCGCGTTCAGGCCGGCGCCGCCGAGCGCCGGGCGCGCCGCCGCAGCCAGACCTCGAGGCCCTGCGCGTTCAGCGTGGTATCGACCTCGAGCAGCTTCCGGACCCGTGTCTCGTCCAGCGCGCAGCCGTGCGCCCGCACGTCCGCCGCGAGCAGGTCACCGATCGATGCCCGTAGCCGGGCCTCGCGATCCGCCGCCGGGGCGCCCTCGTGTGCCAGCGCCAGATCCGCCAACGCCCGGATGCTGTGCCGCAGGTCGTCGACCAGCCGCTCGGGGTGCTCGACCCGGCAGTAGTGCGTCAGGTACATGGCCCGGGGCCTGTGCGCCATCAGCTTGTCGAGGCTCTGCAGCCAAGCCTCCGGGTCGAACGCAACCGGCGTCGTCGGCGCGAACAGGAAGGGTCCTGCGGCCGTGTCGAACTCGCGGTAGGAGATGCCGAACGTGTCGCCGGTGAAGAACCCCCGGGAGCGCTCGTCCCAGACGCAGCCGTGATGGTTCGCGTGGCCCGGCGTGTCGACGAAGACGAGGGGGCGGCCGGCGAGGTCGACGACGTGGCCGTCCTCGGCGGCGATCACGCGCTCGGCTGGCACGGGCACGAGCGCGCCGAAATCGCGGCTGAAGGCCTCCGCCCCATACACCTCGGTCGCACCGGCCGCGAGCCGGCTGGGCTCGATCAGGTGCGGCGTGCCCTTGGGGTGGGTCACGAGGGTCGCATTCGGGCAGTGGCGCATCAGCTCGCCCGATCCCCCCGCGTGGTCGAGGTGGACGTGCGTCGGGATCACATAGTCGACGCTCGCCGCCGACAGCCCCAGCTCCGCGAGGATGGCCAGCAGGCGCGGCACCGTGTGCGTGGTCCCCGTGTCCACGAATGCGACGCGATCACCCTCGCGGATCAGGTAGCAGGCCGCGAGCCCGTGCCGGTAGAGGCCGGTCTCGATGCAGTAGATGCCGGCGCCGAGCGGCGTGTAGTGCAGGTCGCTCAAGGGGAGATCCTCCGCGGACTGGCCTCAGGCTAAGGGAAGTCGATCGTGCGGTGCAAACGGCGGGCGCGCACGCGCGCCTCGGCTGGAACGCTCCTCGCGATCCAGGGTCTGCCGCCGCGCGGCGGCGGCGAGGTGGTCGAGCGCCTGCACGATCGTCGTGCGTGCCCGGGTGGCGAGGCCGCGCCGATCGAATGCCCTGGGATCCAGCGGCTCGCCGAACACGACCTGCACGAGGAACCGCCGGGCCGTCAGCACGCGCCGCAGGTGGCTCAGGATCGACTCCTCGCCGACGAAGGGCGCGATCGGGTCGAGGGCACCGCCGCGCTCGTAACGCAGTGCGACGGGCACCACCGGCACGCCCGAAGCGCTGGCCGCCGCCAGGAGGCGGGGAAAGAAGGGCTTCACGATGCTGCCGTCGGTCGTCGTCCCCTCCGGGAACAGCGCGAGGCAGCCGTGGTCGACGAGGTGATTGCCGATGCGCTCGCCCACCGCGCCCGCCTCGCCGCTGCCGCGCGCGATGAACTGCGTTCCGGCGGTGGCGGCGAGCCAGCCGATGAGCGGCCAGCCCCGCACCTCCGCCTTGGACAGGAACGCGATCGGACCGAGCCCGCCGAGCACGGGCACGTCGAGCCAGGAGACGTGGTTGGCGACCAGCAGCGCCGACTCGCGGGGCGCAGTGCCCGTCACCTCGACCACGATGCGCAGGATCCGGCAGGCGCGCTGGTGCCACCAACGCACGATGTTCGGCCGGTAGCGATACGAGCCGTCGGGCCGGCGCCACGCGACGGCGACGGTGAGCAGGGTTCCGGTGAGCAGGTGCTCCAGGAGCCGCAGCGCCCGCCAGGCGGCGCGCAGCCACGCCGTCCGGTCGGGCGGACCCGGCTCGCCCGCGGGCGGGGCGGGCGCACGCGGCGGCCCGATCACGGTCGCCTGGGCAGGATGGCGGGGGTCATCGGCGGCGATGCTGTCACATCCGTACGGCGAGTCAAAGCCATTCGGGCGATCGGGTTGTCGCGCCCGGATCGTTTGCCGCGGTGCACGATCGGCATAGAATCGCGCCCTTCGGGCCGTCCGGCCCGGCGACCCTCGGACCTCCCGATGCCCACGCGCTCACCGGCCTCGGCCCGCTATCCGCTGCTCGATGGCGTCGACGTCCCGGCCGACCTGCGGCAGCTCGACGTGCAGGATCTGCCGGCGCTGGCCGACGACCTTCGGCGCTGCCTGATCGACACGGTGTCGCGGACCGGCGGGCATCTCGCCGCGGGGCTCGGGGTGGTCGAGCTGACGGTCGCGCTGCACTACGTGTTCGACACGCCCGACGACCGGCTGGTCTGGGACGTCGGCCATCAGGCCTACCCGCACAAGATCCTCACCGGCCGGCGCGGGCGCATGGGGACGCTGCGCCAGAAGGGCGGCCTGTCCGGCTTCCTCAAGCGCAGCGAATCGATCTACGACGCCTTCGGTGCGGGCCATTCGAGCACCTCGATCAGCGCCGCGCTCGGCATGGCGATCGCCGCCGAGCGGCTCGGCGAGCGGCGCCAGATCGTGGCCGTGATCGGCGACGGCGCCCTGTCCGGGGGGATGGCCTTCGAGGCGTTGAACCACGCGGGCTCGCTCGACCTGGATCTGCTGGTGGTGCTCAACGACAACGACATGTCGATCTCTCCGCCGGTCGGGGCCGTCAGCAACTACCTCGCGCGGATCCTGTCGAGCCGCTTCTACAACCGCGTCCGCGACGGCGGCAAGAGCGCGTTGCGCCGGGCCCCGGGGCTGCGCGAGCTGGTGGGCCGCTGGGAAGAGCACATGAAGGGCATGGTGATGCCCGGCACCCTGTTCGAGGAGCTGGGCTTCAACTACATCGGCCCGGTCGACGGCCACGACCTGCCGTTGCTCGTCTCCACCCTTTCGAACATGAAGGCCATGCAGGGGCCCCGCCTGCTGCACGTGGTCACGCAGAAGGGCCGCGGCTATCAGCCGGCTGAGGGCCAGCCGGTCGCGTTCCACGGCGTCTCGCCCTTCGACGCGCGCACCGGCGAGCTCAAGGCACGCAGCGGAGCGCCGAGCTACACGGAGGTGTTCGGCGACTGGATCTGCGACGCGGCGGCGCGCGACGCGCGGCTGGTCGCCATCACGCCGGCGATGTGCGAGGGGTCCGGGCTGGTGCGGTTCGCCGAGACCTACCCCGAACGTTACTTCGACGTGGGCATCGCCGAGCAGCACGCCGTGACGCTCGCGGCGGGCATGGCGTGCGACGGCCTCAAGCCGGTGCTGGCGATCTACTCGACCTTCCTGCAGCGGGCCTACGACCAGCTGATCCACGACGTGGCCCTGCAGAATCTCGACGTGACCTTTGCGGTCGATCGCGCCGGCCTGGTGGGGCCGGACGGTGCCACCCATGCGGGCAGCCTGGACCTCAGCTACTCGCGCTCGATACCGAACCTGGTGGTGATGGCGCCGGCGGACGAGAACGAGTGCCGGCGCATGCTCCAGACCGCGTACGAGCACCCCGGTCCGGCACTCGTGCGTTACCCGCGCGGCACCGGCCCCGGGGTCGCGGTGCAGGCCACTGCACCGCCGCTCGCCATCGGGCGCGGCGAGGTCCGGCGGCGCGGCAGCCGCGTCGCGTTGCTGAGCTTCGGCACGACGCTCGAGCTCGCCCTCGCCGCCGCCGCGGAGCTCGGCGCCACGGTGGCGAACATGCGTTTCGTCAAGCCGCTCGACGAGGCCCTGGTGCTGGAGCTGGCCGACGCCCACGAGCTGGTCGTCACGCTCGAGGAGAACGCCGTGATGGGTGGTGCCGGCTCGGCAGTGGACGAGCTGCTGGCGGCGGCGGGACGCCGCGTCGCCATCCTCAACCTGGGCCTGCCGGACCGCTTCGTCGATCACGGGACGCAGGCCGAGCAGCGCGAGATGGCCGGCCTCGATCTGCCGCACCTGCTGTCACGCATCCGCGCGGCGCTCGTCGAGGCGCCGCCGCGCGCCGCCGCGTTCTGACCGATTGCCTCTTTGACAATGGAAACCGAATGAAAAAGCTGCTCGCCCTGTTCCTGCTGGTCGTCGCCCTGAGTGTTGCGGCGCCCGGGTTTCTCGCCACGCAGACCCAGGACCGCTACAACGCGGCGGTCACGCAGCTGCAGGCGGCCGGCTACCGCGTCGTCGAGCAGACCTATGCGCGCGGCTGGTTCACGTCGGACGCGCGGCTGCAGCTCGAGATCCCCGTGCCTGAGGGTCGGCCGGCCGGCACCGAGCCGCCGCGCGTGCTGGTGAAGACCCACGCGGTCCACGGCCCGTTCCTGGGGGACCTGGAGCGCCCATTCGGGCTCGCGCGCCTCGACAGCGAGATCTGGCTGGGCAGCGAGCCGCTCGTCGTCGGCAGGGATGCGGCCCCTGTGCGCACCCTGGTCGGGTTCCTCGGCGCGGTCCGGACCGTGGTCCAGGTGCCCGCCCGCCAGCTGACGTTCGAGGGAGGAACGCTGGAGACGGCGGCAGTCGCCGGCGCGTTCGACTTCGGCTCCGGCGAGCGGGTGGCCGTGGGCGAGCTGTCGATGCCCTCGATGCGGCTGCAGGCCAGCGACGGGGCCGCCGGCGAGCTCCGTGGCCTGCGGCTGGATGTGGACCTGCGCCGCAGTCCCGCCGGCCTGCCAGTCGGCCGCTGGCGGCTCGGCATGGAGTGGATGTCCGTCACCCCGCCGGCGCAGACCGAGGCCAAGCCCTTTGCGATGCACTCCTTCGCCGTCACGGGGACGAGCGAGGAGCGCGACGGCGCGATGGACGTCACGGCCGACTACCAACTGGGCTCGCTGGTCGCGGAGGGGCTGACCTACGGTCCGTTCGACCTGCGGCTCGCCGCCAGGCGCCTCGCCGTGGACGCGCTCGTGCGTATCCAGGCCGCTGGCGAGGAGGCGATCGCCGCCGGGGCCACGGTCGAGGGGCGCTCCGAGGCGCTCGGCGTGGCGCTGCTCGCGAACGCGGACGCCCTGCTTGCCAAGGATCCCTCGGTGGCGCTCGATCAGCTCAGCTTCGACATGCCGGAGGGGCGCGTCGCCGCGTCGTTCGAGCTGCGCACGGTGGGCCTGCGGGCCGCCGAGCTACGCAACGCCCAGGCGGCGCTGCAGCGTCTCCAGGGGAAGGCGGCGCTGCGTCTTCCGGAGGTCGTCCTCGCCGCGCTGCTGCGACAACAGGGCCGGCAGCAGCTGGCGGCCCTGGCGGAGGAGCACGGCGACGCCGAGCAGCCTTCGGCGGACGAGGTCGAAGAGGCCGCGGGGCAGTACGCCGCGCAGCAGATCGAGACGCTGGTCGCGCAGCAGATCCTGGTGCGCGACGCCGGCGCGCTCGCATTCGCCGCCGAGCTGCGGAACGGGCTGCTCACCGTGAACGGCAAGAGCATCCCGCTCGCGTCCCTCCTGCAACGACCTGCGGCTCCGGCCCACTGATCGCGGACCGGCTGGCGCGCCCCAGCCTGGATCAGCTGCCGCGCGAGTGCATCATGCGCTCGATGATCGGCGCGAGGATGATCTCCATTGCGAAGCCCATCTTGCCGCCGGGCACGACGATGGAGTTGCGCCGGGACATGAACGAGCCCTGCAGCATCGCGAGCAGCTCGGAGAAGCTGACCTCGAGCTTCTTCGGGTCCTTGAAGCGGATGACGACGAAGCTCTCGTCCGGCGTCGGGATGTCGCGCGCGATGAACGGGTTCGAGGTGTCCACCGTGGAGACGCGCTGGAAGTTGATGTCGGTGCGCGAGAACTGCGGCGTGATGTGGTTGATGTAATCGGGCATGCGCCGCAGGATCGTGTCGACGATCGCCTCCGCGCTGTAGCCGCGCTCGGCGCTGTCGCGGTGGATCTTCTGGATCCACTCCAGGTTCACGATGGGCACCACGGCGACGCCGAGGTCGACGTGCCGGGCGACGTTGTCCTGCTCGGTGACGACCAGGCCGTGCAGGCCTTCGTAGAACAGCAGGTCGGTGCCGGTCTCGATGTCTTCCCAGGGGGTGAACTCGCCGGGACCGAGCTTGGTGCCGAGACGCCCGTTGTGGTGATCGGCCTCCTCCTGGCTGTGCAGGTAGTAGCGCCGCTGGCCCATGCCCGTATCGCCGTAGGCGCGGAACAGCTTCTCCAGCGCGGCGAAGTCGTTCGCCTCCGGCCCGAAGTGGCTGAAGTACCGGTTGCCCTGGGCCTCGGCCTTCTTGACCGCCTCGCGGAACTCCATGCGGTTCAGGCTGTGGAAGCTGTCCCCCTCGATGACCGCAGGCTTGACCCCGTCGCGGAAGAAGATGTGCTCGAAGGCGCGCTTGACCGTGGTCGTGCCGGCGCCCGAGGACCCCGTGACGGCGACGATGGGGTGCTTCTTCGACATGTGACCCTCCGAATCTTGGTTGTGGAACGCGCGGCACGCTGCAGCGCCGGCAGAAAACTATACTCCAGCGCCCGCTGGGGCGCCCAGCGCAGGCTCAGTCCGGCAGCGACTTGCCGGGGTTGAGGATGCCCTTGGGGTCGAACTGGCGCTTCACGTCGCGCATCAGCCGCAGGGTGACGGGGTCGATCTCGCGCCGCACGAAGTCGCGCTTGACCAGCCCGATGCCGTGCTCGCCCGACAGGGTGCCGCCGAGGCGCAGCACGAGGTCGAAGGTGGCGTCCAGGCACTGCTCCGCGCGGGCCAGCTCGCCGGCGTCGTCCGGGTCGATGAGCAGGTTGACGTGGATGTTGCCGTTGCCGGCGTGGCCGAAGTTGACGATGGTGATGCCGTGCCGGGCGGCGAGCTCGCCGAGGCCGTCGATCAGCGCCGGGATGCGCGAGACGGGCACCACCACGTCCTCGTTGATCTTCTTCGGCGCGACGTTGCGCAGGGCCGGCGACAGCGCCTTGCGCGCGCGCCAGAGGTCCTGCGCGGCCGTGGCCGTGGAGGCGCGGACGATGCCGATCAGTCCCGGAACCGTCGCGGCCTCGGCCACCGCGTCGACGGCCTCGTCCAGGCCGTGGCGCGGGCCGTCCACCTCGATCATCAGCAGCGCCGAGACCTCGTCGCCCAGGTCGAGGTCCTGGTAGCCGCGGATCATGTCGATCGCGCCGCGGTCCATGAACTCGAGCGCGCAGGGTGTCACGGGGCGGGCCATGATCGCCGACACCGCCGCCGCCGCGGCGCCGACGCTGCGGTAGGTGGCCTGCAGGGTGTGCCGTGCCTCCGGGAGCGGGGTGAGCCTGAGCGTGGCCTCGGTGATGACCGCGAGGGTGCCCTCGGAGCCGATCAGCAGCCGGGTGAAGTCGTAGCCGACGACGCCCTTGGTCGTCATCACGCCGGTGCGGATCTTCTCGCCAGCGCCGGTGACGGCGCGCAGCCCCAGGGTGTTGTCGCGGGTCGTGCCGTACTTGATGGCGCGCGGCCCGGCGGCGTTGCAGCCGAGGTTGCCGCCGATGGTGCAGACCGCGGCGCTGGTGGGGTCGGGCGGCCAGAAGAAGCCGTGGGGCGCGACGGCGTCCTGCAGGGCCTGATTGGTGACGCCGGGCTCCACGCGGACGATCCGGTCCCGCGGCTCGATGGCGAGGATGCGGTTCATCCGTTCCAGCGAGAGCACCACGCCGCCGCGCACCGGCACGGTGGCACCGGTGGTGCCGGTGCCGCGGCCGCGCGCGACGAGCGGCACGCCTGCTGCGTTGCAGAGGCCGACGACCGCGGCGACCTGCTCGTGGGTCGCCGCCAGCACGACCGCGTCGGGCAGGGCGTGCAGCCGGCTGTTGTCGTAGCCGTAGGCCCAGCAGTCGGCGGGATCGGTGAGGACTGCGGGCCGGCCGACGGCCGCCCGCAGCCGGTCAACCAGAGGATTCGGCAGCGGGCTCGTCACGGGGCGGCGGCTCGGCCGGCAGGTCGCTCGGCGAGACGGTCTCGATCACCTTGACCACGCGCTTGACGCCGCTGATGCGCCGGACGTTCTCGACCACGGCGTCGGTCTCGGCCGTCGTCAGCAGACCCATCAGGTAGACGACCCCCTGCGAGGTCACCACCTTCACGCGCGTCGGGTCGAAGCCTTTGACCTTCACGTCGAAGAGCGCGAGCTTCACCTTGCTGGTGATGTAGGAGTCGTTGCTGTCGTCGGCGATGTTGGTCTCGGCGCTGACGACCACCTCGTTGTGCACCCGCTTCACGCGCGGCAGCTTGGCGACGAGCTCGGCGAAGCGGGCGGACGTCTGCGCGTCGGCGGCCTGGCCGGTGAGCAGGACCGAGAGGTTGTAGCTCGTCGTGGAGATGTTGCTGCGGTCCTTGATCGCAGGATTGTCCTGCAGCAGCCGGAACGCGCGGATCTCGATCTCCTGGTCCTCGATGTAGGTGCCGGTGGTGCGCCGGTCGTGCGCGACGGCCGCGGTCTGCGCGACGCCGCCGACCACCATGGCGGGGCAGCCACTCAGCAGCGACGCCAGCAGGACGCCGCCGGTGGCGGCGAGAACGAACCTCAGCATCAGGCTTTCCTCCTCATGAAAGTCTCAGTGGCCCAGCCCCAGGAGCTGGGCGTCGATCAGGTCGCACAGGCAGTGGATCACCAGCAGGTGGACCTCCTGGATCCGCGCGGTCGAATCGGCCGGCACGCGGATCTCCACATCGCCCTCGCGCAGCAAGCCGGCGAGCCGGCCGCCCTCGCGGCCCGTCAGCGCCACGACGGCGAGATCCTGCTCGTGCGCCGCCTCGACCGCTGCGGCGATGCTGGGCGAGTTGCCACTCGTGGTGATCGCGACCAGCACGTCGGTCGGCTGGCCGAGGGCGCGAACCTGCTTGGCGAAGACCAGGTCGTAGGCGTAGTCGTTGGCGATCGACGTCAGCGTCGAGCTGTCGGTCGTCAACGCGATCGCCGGCAGCCCGGGCCGCTCGTGCTCGAAGCGGTTGACCATCTCCGAGGCGAAGTGCTGGGCGTCGGCCGCGGAACCGCCGTTGCCGCAGGACAGCACCTTGCCCCCGACCAGCAGGCGGGCGACGACGAGCTGGCCCGCGCGGGCGATCGGCTCGACCAGCACCGCCGCCGCGCGACGCTTGGTGTCGATGCTGGCCTCGAACAGCGCGCTCACTCGGTCGTGCAGGTCCATGGAGGTGGCGGATGGGGGCGCGTTGCAGGGGCGCGGAAGTGTCGCACGGGATCGCGGGGAGCGTCGAACGGCGCGCTCCCCGGGGCGGGCTCAGCCTGCCGCGGCGAACGCGCCCTTGAGCCAGTCGACCTGCTCCCCGGTGATTGCGACGACGTCGAAGCGGCAGGGCGCGCGGGCCGCGGCGGGGTGCTGCTGCAGGTAGCGCCGCGCGGCGGCCGTGAAGCGCCGCTGCTTCTGCAGGGACACGGTCTCCGCAGCGCTGCCGTGCCGGTGGTCGCTGCGATAGCGCACCTCGACGAACACCACCACCTGGCCGTCCCGCATGATCAGATCGATCTCGCCCACGCGGCAGCGGAAGTTCCGTCCCACCAGCGTCAGGCCCTGCGCCAGCAGGAGCCGCAGGGCCCGGTCCTCGGCCGCACTGCCGATCGGACCGGGCGGCGCCTTCGTCGTCACCTCGCGGCGGGGCGGGCCGCGACCGGGGCGTCGTAGCCGAGCACCCGCACGCCTTGGCCGCTCAGCTCGATCCAGACGAGCCGGCGATGAAAGCGGCGCTGCGAGTCGAGCGACAGGTTGCCGGTCTGGCCGTCGTACGACTGGCCGGGCGTGCGCAGGCGCTCCAGCTGCGGCAGCAGGTCGAGGCTGTCGATGCCCATCGGATAGAGGCGACGCAGTGGCGAGCGGGCGCTGGCCGGGATCGCAGCGGCGAGGGTGGCGCGGCCGACGGGACCCTGGCCCTCGTCGGCGATGAGCCAAGGCATCTCGGGCAGGCGGATCGGCACGAGGCCGGACTCGGTCTCGGGCGCGGTGTCGCCGGTCCAGGCGGACGAGGTTCCGTACACGGCCAACCCCTCGGCGGCGTAGCCGTGCAGCTCGCGGCGCAGCTCCCGCACCTTGGTGGCGGTGCCGGCGACGAAGACGCAGCGCGCCTCGCCGCCGGTCGGTGGCGCGTACTCGAGCCGGCGGCCGAGGATCTGCTGCAGCTCGTCGTGGCGCTGCCGGCCGGCGTTGGCGCCCATGGCGGAAGCCACGGCGGGGCCCAGGTCGTTTGGCGCCGCGTCGTAGCGCTCGTGCGCGGTGATCTGCCCCCCGAGGGCCTCCCAGCGCGCCCGGAAGCTGGCGTGGACACGATCGCCCCAGGTCCCGGTCGGCGTGATCACCGCGGCCGTGCGGTGGCCGTCGGCGAAGGCACGCTCGGCCGCCTGCTCGGCCTCGTCCTCCGGGGCGAGCGCAAACTGGTAGAGGTTGGGCGCCCGCGCGCTGCCGCTGTCCGCCTGGTTCAGCGCCAGCACCGGGAGCGGCAGGCTCGGACTCGCCGCCACCTCGGCGACGGCGGCCTTGTCCAGCGGCCCGATCACCGCGGACGCGCCCGCCTGCGCGGCCTCCTGCAGGACCGCGAGCGTGCCGAACGCATCCGCCGGCGCCGGATAGAACCGCAGCTCGGGGCGCTCGGCGGCGGGCCGCGCGTAGTAGGCGGCCATGATGCCGTCGCGCAGGGCCGTCGCGGCGGCCAGGTGCTGGCCGCTCTCGGGGAGCAGCACGGCCACTTGCAGCGGCCCTGCCCGATCGGCCCCCCGCGCGTCGCGGACGGGAGCGGGGCCCCGCTCCGTGGCTCGCGTCGTAGGGGTGGAGGAACAGCCCGCGAGCGCGCCGATCACCAGCAGGGCGGTGGAGAGGAAGGCGATGCGAAGGGAGTGATGCGCTTGCACGTCCGATTACCAGGGGGCAGGATCCGGCGGCCGAGTATATCGGAGTCCGCTGATGCCAACCTCGACCGGGCCGGGCGTGCTGTACGTGGTCGCGACCCCGATCGGCAATCTCGAGGACTTTGCCCCGCGGGCGCGCGAGGTGCTCGGCCGCGTCGACCTGATCGCCGCCGAGGACACCCGGGTGACAGGGCAGCTCCTCGCCCGCTGCGGAATCCGCCGGCCCCTCGTCTCGATGCACGAGCACAACGAGCGCGGGCGCCTCGCCTCGCTCGTCGAGCGCCTGGAGGCCGGTGCCAGCATTGCGGTGGTTTCCGACGCGGGCACGCCGCTGATCAGCGACCCGGGGTTCCCGCTGGTCCGGGAATGCCAGCGCCGCGGCATTCGCGTCTCGCCGATCCCCGGGCCGAGCGCCCTGGCGGCCGCGCTCAGTGTCAGCGGCCTGCCCACGGACCGGTTCCGCTTCGAGGGCTTCCTGCCGCGGACGTCGGCGGCGCGGCGGGCGCGTCTCGGTGCCCTCGCCGGCGAGGACTGCACGCTGGTGTTCTTCGAGTCGGCGCACCGCATCGCCGCATCGCTCGCCGACATGGCGGCGGCGTTCGGGGCCGATCGGCCGGCGGTCGTCGCGCGCGAGCTGACCAAGCGGTTCGAGACCGTGCTGGCGGCGCCGCTCGGCGAGCTGGCCCCGCGGGTGGCCCTAGACCCCGAGCAGCAGCTCGGCGAGCTCGTGGTGATGGTCGGCGCCGCGGCGGGGGGCGGACGGCAGGTCGCGCTGGACCCGGATCAGGTCCTGCACGTCCTGCTCGAGGAGCTCCCGGTGAAGCAGGCCGCCAGTCTGGCGGCGCGCCTCACCGGGCTCCCGAAGCGCGAGCTCTACGCCCGCGCGCTCGTGCGGCGCGGCGCGGCGGACTGACTAGCCCCCGCGAACCGGAATGCGCCGCGGCGCGGCCCGGCGGTGCCTGGGGAGGCGGACGCAGAGTACGCCGTGCGTGTAGTCGGCACGGGCGCGGGACTCGTCGACGTCGACCGGAAGCGGCAGGGCGCGCTCGAAGCGGCCGTAGGCCCGCTCGGTGACGTGATACCGCCCGCGCCGCTCCTCGCGGGCGATCCGCTTCTCCCCGCTGACGACCAGGGTTCCGTCGACGAACTGGATCTCGATCGCCTCCGGCTCCAGCCCGGGGATCTCGATGCGGGCGCAGACCTCGTCGTCGTCCTCGCGGATCTCCGCGGCGAGCAGCCCCCACCCGGGTGAGGCGGCCCAGAGGGCACGGGTCTCGTCGTCGGCATCGTGCTCACCGGGCAGGAAGCGGGTCAGCGCCTGGCTGGCCCGCTGGGCCAACGCCCGCCACCCCGTCTGCAGGGTCGTCCACGCCCGATCCAGGCCCTCCTGCAGCTGCTGCAGCGTGCTCACGGCGGGGCCTCAGGCCTTCACTTCGATCTTGCGCGGCTGCTGCTTCTGCGCCTTGGGCAGCGCCACCTCGAGCACGCCGTCCTTGCCGGTCGCCGCGATCTGTTCGGGGTCGACGGAGTCGGGCAGGGCGAAGCGGCGGATGAACACGCCGTGCTGGCGCTCCAGGCGCTTGTAGCCCTCGGTGCTCTCCTGCGACTCGTGCCGGCGCTCGCCGCGGATGGTGAGCACCCCGTTCTCCATCGAGACCTCGATGTCCTCGGGCTTCACGCCCGGGATGTCGGCGTGGAGCACGAAGCGGTCGGCCTCCTCCTTGATGTCGACGGCCGGCATCCAGTCGCTGCCCACTACGCGCGTCGCATCGTCCCGCACCATCGGGTGGCCGCCGAGGACCTGGTCCATCTCCTTGCGCCACTGGTCGAGCATCTGCCAGGGATCTCTCGCTATGAGGCTCATACATCCTCCTGCCGTCGGGTTTACCTGCCTTAAATATGGAAACGTCTGGGGGCTTTTCAATGGCGTGTCGGCTGCAGGCTTGCACCCCGTCAACCCGTTCCCGTAATGTCGTCGCCAGGAGTCGGCCGGATGGCCGCTGCAGCCTCTTCGCCGAGGCGGTGGAGGAAAGTCCGGGCTCCAGAGGACAGGGTGCCAGGTAACGCCTGGGGGGCGCGAGCCCACGGAAAGTGCCACAGAAAACATACCGCCCAAGCGGCTCTCGCCGCCGGCAAGGGTGAAATGGTGCGGTAAGAGCGCACCGCGCCGCTGGCAACAGCGGTGGCAGGGCAAACCCCACCTGGAGCAAGACCAAATAGGGGGCGCGCGGCAGATGCCGTCGCCTGTGGTCCGCAGGGCCCCCGGGTAGGTCGCTCGAGGCGCGCGGCGACGTGCGTCCCAGATGAATGGCCATCCACGACAGAACCCGGCTTACAGGCCGGCTCCTCCCCTTCCCTTGCCGCGCGCCTGCGCCAAACCGGGCCGGCTGCCTCGCTCCGAGGCCGCGCCGGCCGCTGGCCGCCCGGCGCCGGTGTGCCCTGGCAGTTCGCCCCACCTCCCCCCACCTTCCGGCAAGACTTAAGAAATCTCTTTAAGTTATTGGTGCATCAAGCTGTTTACGGGACCTATCCCAAGGCTCCGGGCGCGTCCGGGCGTGGCCGGCTAAGTCCCTGTGACGGCGACATTTTTCCGTGCCCGTCGCCTTGACAAGGGTGAAGACCGCCACCTAACATTCGACCATTGGTGGGGGATTGTGGGGAGAGGCGGGGGAACCACCCCCGGCGCGATCGTGTTCCTCGGCGTCAGCACACTCAGCCTGGACGCGAAGGGCCGCCTGGCGGTCCCGGCGCGGTATCGGCACCGCCTCGAGGAGTGGGGGAACTCGCGCCTGATCGTGACGATCAACCCCCGCGAGCGGTGCCTCTGGATGTACCCCGAGCCGGAGTGGCGGGAGATCGCCCAGAAGCTGTCCCGGCTGCCCACGCTCAAGCCCCAGAACCAGCTGATGCAGCGGCTGATCCTCGGCCATGCCCTCGAGGTCGAGATGGACGGTCAGGGCCGGATCCTGCTGACCGGCCAGCTTCGGGACTATGCCGGTCTGGACAAGCACGCGGCGGTGGTGGGGCAGGGTCACAAGTTCGAGATCTGGGACGAGGGGCTGTGGAACGAGCAGCGCTCGGCCTGGCTGTCGGCCGCGGCCGAGCCTAGCTCGGAGCTGTCGGCGGAACTGGAGGAGCTGGCCCTCTGACGCGGATGACCGAGAGGCACGCCCACTCGCCGGTGCTTCTCGACGCTGCGCTGGAAGGCCTCAGGGTGATGGCGGAGGGGTGTTACTTGGACGGGACCTTCGGGCGCGGCGGGCACGCGCGGGCGATCCTCGCGCGCCTCGGCAGCGCCGGTCGTCTCTACGCGCTCGATCGCGACCCCGCGGCCGTCGCCTTTGCCCGCGAAACCTTTGCCGGCGAGCCGCGCCTGCACGTCGAGCAGGGCTCCTTCGCCGACCTGCGCAGTTTCGCCGAGCGCAACGACATCGTGGGGCGGGTCGACGGCCTGCTGCTCGACCTCGGCGTGTCGTCGCCGCAGCTCGACGACGCCAGCCGCGGCTTCAGCTTCCAGGCCGACGGCCCCCTCGACATGCGCATGGATCCCGGCAGCGGGGAAAGCGCTGCAGATTGGCTGGCGCGGGCCCCCGAGCGCGAGATCGCCACGGTGTTGAGCGACTTTGGCGAGGAACGCTTCGCCAAGCGCATCGCCCGGGCGATCGTGCAGGCCCGCACGTCTACCCCCCTCCGCACGACGGCCGAGCTCGCCGCGCTCGTCGCCCGCGCCAGCCCTGCACGCGACCCGCACAAGCACCCGGCCACCCGGACCTTCCAGGCGATCCGCATCTTCGTCAACCGCGAGCTCGAGGCGCTCGGGCAGTGCCTCGAGCAGTCGCTGCGCGTGCTGGCGGGCGGGGCGCGCCTGGTCGTCATCAGCTTCCACTCGCTCGAGGACCGCATCGTCAAGCGCTTCATGCGCGATCACGCGCGCGGCGAGGTGCTCCCCAAGGGCCTGCCGGTGCCGGGCCTGCCGCCCGCCGGCGAGCTGCGGCTGATCGGCAAGGCGTCTCGTGCCGGTGCCGACGAGATCGCCCGCAACCCGCGGGCGCGCAGCGCCGTGCTGCGCGTGGCGGAGCGGGCGGCATGACGCGCGGGCGGGTGCTCACCGTCGCCGCGCTCGCCCTGGCCGTCACGGCGTCGGGGATCGGCGTCGTCTACACCAAGTACCTCTCGCGCAAGCTGTTCGTCGAGCTGCAGGCCGTGCGGTCCGAGCGTGACCTGATCGACACCGAGTGGAGCCGCCTGCAGCTCGAGCTCGGGGCCTGGGCCAGCCACGTCCGCATCGAGCAGGAGGCGCGGGAGCGCCTCGGCATGCGCGTGCCGCGCGCCGAGGAGATCGTGGTGGTGCGGCCGTGAGGTGGCTCGCCAGGACACGGCTGCGTCGGTGGCTCAGGAGCCGGCGCGCGCAGCGCGCCGAGCGGCTGCGCCGGCGGGAGACGGGCCAGCAGCCGAGCTTCCGGGGGCGCCGGGTCACGGTGGTCTCGGCCTTCGCGGTGATCGGGCTCGTCATGCTGTCCGGCGCCGTCGAGCGGCAGATCCTGGAGGTGGATTTCCTGCAGAAGGAAGGCGCCCGCCGGTATCTCACGCGCATCGACATCCCGGTGCACCGCGGCCTGATCACGGACCGGGACGGCGCCATCCTCGCTGCCAGCGCCCCGGTGGATTCGATCTGGGCCGATCCGCGCGCCCTGCGACCCGATCACCCGGGCCTGAAGCCGCTGGCGGCGGCGCTCGAGATGACCTTCGCCGAGCTGCGCGGCAAGCTGGAGAAGGCGCACGGCCGCGCGTTCATCTACCTGCGCCGCCGTGCCCTCCCCGAGCAGGTGGAGCGCGCCATGGCGGCCGTCGAGGCCCACGACATCCCCGGCGTCGAGCTCGAGCGCGAATACCGTCGCTACTACCCGGACGGCGAGGTGTTCGCGCACGCGATCGGCTTCACCGACATCGAGGACAGCGGCCAGGAGGGCCTGGAGTTCGCCTACAACGACGTGCTCAAGGGCACGCCGGGCCTGCGGCGCGTCATTCGCGACGGCCGGCGCTGGGTGGTGAAGGACGTCGAGAGCATCCGTGCCCCGCAGCCCGGGCGCGACCTGGCGCTGAGCCTCGATCGTCGGCTCCAGTATCTCGCCTATCGCGAGCTCAAGGCGGCCGTGCAGAAGCACCGCGCGAAGTCGGCCAGCCTGGTGGTCCTCGACGTGCGCACCGGCGAGGTGCTGGCGATGGTGAACCAGCCCTCCTACAACCCGAACGGCGACCGCAGCGGCACCGGCGGCCGGCTGCGCAACCGCGCCGTGACCGACCTGTTCGAGCCCGGCTCGACCATGAAGCCGTTCACGGTCGCGATCGCGATGGACGCTGGCCGCATCCGCCCCAACACGGTGATCGACACCTCGCCGGGCTATTTCCAGGTCGGCCAGTACCAGGTGAAGGACCACCACAACCTCGGCGCCATCGACATCGCGACCCTGCTGCGCAAGTCGAGCAACGTCGGCTCGGCAAAGATCGCGCTCGAGCTGTCGCCGGAGCTGTTCTGGCGCGGCCTGCACAACCTGGGGTTCGGCACGCCGACGGCGGCCGGCCTGCCCGGGGAGGCCGGCGGCCAGCTGGCGCCGCCGAAGGAGTGGGCACGCATCGAGCAGGCGACCATCTCCTTCGGCTATGGCCTGTCGATGACGCCGCTCCAGCTCGCCCAGGCCTACGCCGTGCTCGGGGCGGACGGCGTGCGCCGGCCCGTCTCCATGCTCAAGGTGGACGAGCCGCCGGCCGGCCAGCAGGTGATCCGCGCCGACACCGCCCGCCAGGTCCGCAACATGCTCGAGGGCGTGGTGAGCCGCGAAGGCACGGCGCCGCGCGCGGCCGTGCCGCGCTACCGGGTCGCCGGCAAGACCGGCACCGTGCGCCGGCTGGGCAACTACGGCTACAGCAAGGACAGTTACGTCGCGGTGTTCGCCGGCCTCGCGCCGGTCGGCCAGCCGCGTCTCGCGCTGGTCGTCGCAATCAGCGAGCCCAGCGCCGGCAAGTACTACGGCGGCGACGTCGCCGCCCCGGTGTTCTCGGCCGTCATGGAGGGCGCGCTGCGGCTGCTCAACGTCGCGCCCGACGCCGACCCCGCGACCGACATCCGGCTCGCGCAGGCCGGCGCGACGCCGTGACGGCCGCCGCGATGCAGCAGCCGGGCGTCACGCTCACCGATCTCCTGGCGGGCCTCGGAGCGGATCCCGTGCCTGCCGCGCAGGTCCGGGGCCTGGCGATGGACAGCCGCAGCGTGACCCCGGGCGCGCTGTTCCTCGCCTGCCGCGGCGGCTCCCGGCACGGGCTGGAATTCGCCGAGGCGGCGGTGCGCGGCGGCGCGGTGGCGATAGCCGCCGAGCCGGATGCGACCTGGCCGTTGGCGCGGCTCGCCGCGTTGACCCGGACGCTCGGCGTCCCCGTGACACCGGTGCCCGACCTGGCCGCCAGGGCCGGCGAGGTCGCGGCCCGCTTCTACGGGCGCCCCGGCGATCGGCTGCGGCTCATCGGCGTCACGGGCACGAACGGCAAGACCACGGTGACGCAGTACCTCGCCCGCGTCCTCGCGCCGGACGCGCGCTGCGCGGTCGTCGGCACGCTCGGCGCCGGCTATCCGGACGCGCTGCGGCCGACCACGCACACGACCCCCGACGCGGTGGCGCTGCAGGCGACCCTCGCCGGGCTGGTCGCGGACGCGGCGCAGGCCGTGGCCATGGAGGTCTCGTCGCACGCCCTGCACCAGCAGCGGATCGCCGGGCTGCGCTTCGACACGGCGGTGTTCACGAACCTCACGCGCGACCACCTCGACTACCACGTCACCATGGAGGCCTACGCGGACGCGAAGGCGCGGCTGTTCCGGCTGCCGGGCCTGCGGCTCGCGGTGATCAACACCGACGACGCCTTCGGCCTCGCCCTCTTCGGCGAGACGCTGCGCCGGGTGCCGGTCGTGGCCTGCGGGCTGGACGGCGTCCCTGCGCATGCCGAGCGCTTCGTGGCCGCCGAGCGCGTGGTTGCCGACGTCGCGGGCCTCAGGCTGCACGTGCGCAGCAGCTGGGGCGAGGGCGAGCTCGCCTCGCCGCTGCTCGGGCGCTTCAACGCCGCGAACCTGCTGGCGGTGCTCGCCGTGCTGCTCGAGTCGGGCGTCGCGATGGACGCTGCGCTGACCCGCCTCGCCGACCTGCGCACGGTGGCGGGCCGGATGGAGCGTCTGGGTGGCGGAGAGCAGCCGCTGGTGGTCGTCGACTATGCGCACACACCTGACGCGCTCACCCAGGTGCTCGGGGCCCTGCGCGAGCACTGCCGCGGACGGCTGCACTGCGTGTTCGGCTGCGGCGGCGAGCGTGACACCGGCAAGCGGCCGCTGATGGGCGAGGTCGCGGAGACCCTGGCCGACTGCGTCATCGTCACCGACGACAACCCGCGCCGCGAGGACGGCGACGCGATCGTCGCCCAGATCCTCGCCGGCCTGCGCGAGCCGGCGCGCGTGACCGTGGAGCGCAACCGCGCCCGCGCGATCGCCGCGGCCATCGCCGGCGCGGCGCCCGGCGACATCGTGCTGGTGGCGGGCAAGGGCCACGAGGACTACCAGCAGGTCGGCGACCTCAGGCTGCCGTTCAGCGACCGCGCGGTGGTGCAGGGCCTGCTGGGCGGGGAGGCGGCGGCGTGATCCGCATGAGCCTGAGCCAGGTCGCCGCGGCGCTCGACGGCCGCCTGCTCGGCGGCGACGCCTCGTTCTCGGCCGTGTCGACCGACAGCCGGCACCTCGCGCCGGGCGAGCTGTTCGTCGCGCTGAAGGGGCCGCGCTTCGACGGCAACGACTACGTCGGCCAGGCTGCGGTGCACGGCGCCGTCGCGGCAGTGGTGAGCCGGCCGGTCGACGTCGCCATGCCCTGCCTGCTGGTCCCCGACACGCGGCTCGCTCTGGGCCGGCTGGCGGCGCTGTGGCGCGCCGCCCGTCCGGCCCAAGTCGTCGCCGTCACCGGCAGCAACGGCAAGACGACGCTGAAGGAGATGATCGCGGCGATCCTGCGCGGGCGCGGTCCGGTATTGTCGACCACGGGCAACCTCAACAACGACATCGGCGTCCCGCTCACCCTGCTGCGGCAGCAGGACGAGCCGTACGCGGTGATCGAGATGGGCGCCAACCACCTGGGCGAGATCCGCTACCTGAGCGAGCTCGCGCGGCCCGACGTCGCGGTGCTCAACAACGCCGGCCGCGCCCATCTCGAGGGCTTCGGCTCCGAGGAGAACATCGCGCGCGGCAAGGCCGAGATCGTCACCGGCCTGCAGCCGCGCGGCACCTTCGTCTATCACGCCGACTCGCGGTGGGCGCCGCTGTGGCGCGACCTCGCCGCGGGGCGGAACTGCCTGACCTTCGGGATCGACGCCGGCGCCGACGTGACGAGCCCCGGCAGCGCGCGGCTGGACTGGACCGACCGCGGTTTCCACAACGGCTTCGCCATCCGCACCGGGGAGGGCACGGTCGACGTCCAGCTCGCGCTGGCCGGGGCGCACAATCGCTGCAACGCCCTGGCGGCGGCGGCAGCGGCCACGGTGCTCGGCTGCACGCTCGAGCAGATTCGCGCGGGCCTCGCCCGGGTCGAGCCGGTGCGCGGCCGCCTCAAGCCGATGCGCCGCCCGGACGGTGCCTGGGTGATCGACGACAGCTACAACGCCAACCCCGATTCGGTCGCGGCGGCGATCGCGGTGCTCGCCGCGGCGCCCGGGCGCAAGCTGCTGATCATCGGCGACCTCGCCGAGCTCGGACCCGACAGCGCCGCGTTGCACTCCGGCATCGGCACGCAGGCAAGGTCGGCGGGCGTCGACGCGCTCTACACCGTCGGCGTCGCCAGCGAGGCGGCGAGCCGCAGCTTCGGCGCCGGTGCCAGACATTTCGCGGACCAGTCCAGCCTCGTCGACGCCCTGCTGCGGGCGGTGGCGCCGGGCGACGTGGTCCTGGCCAAGGGCTCGCGCAGCGCGGCGATGGAGAAGGTCGTCGCCGCGCTCACCACCGAGGAGTCTCGCGCATGCTGATGTGGCTGGCCGAATACCTGACGGCCCTCGACACCGGCTTCAACGTGTTCCGCTACATCACGCTGCGGACGATCCTCGGCGTGCTGACCGCGCTGCTGATCTCTTTCGTGGTGGGGCCGGCGATGATCCGGCGCCTGACCTTCTACAAGATCGGCCAGACGGTGCGGGACGACGGCCCGCAGACCCACCTCTCCAAGGCCGGCACGCCGACGATGGGCGGCGCGCTGATCCTGGTCGCGGTCGCCGTCACGACGCTGCTGTGGGCCGACCTGCGCAACCGCTACGTCTGGATCGTGCTCCTGACCACGCTGGCGTTCGGCGTCATCGGCTGGGTCGACGACTACCGCAAGCTCGTCCTCAAGAACCCCCGCGGCCTGCCGGCCCGCTGGAAGTATCTGTGGCAGTCCGTCGTCGCCGCGGCCACCGCGTATGTGCTCTTCAAGACCGCCGTGGTGCCGGCGGAGACGCAGCTGATCATCCCCTTTCTCAAGCAGGCGGTGTTCGATCTCGGGCTCTGGTTCCTGCCGCTGACCTACTTCGTGGTGGTCGGCTCCTCGAACGCGGTGAACCTCACCGACGGGCTCGACGGACTGGCCATCCTGCCGACCGTCCTGGTCGCGTCGGCACTGGCCGTGTTCGCCTACGTCACCAGCCACGCGCAGATCTCCGGCTACCTGCTGATCCCGCACCTGCCGGGGGTCGGTGAGCTCGCGGTCTTCTGTGGCGCACTGGTCGGCGCGGGGCTCGGCTTCCTCTGGTTCAACGCCTACCCGGCCCAGGTCTTCATGGGCGACGTCGGCGCCCTGGCGATCGGCGCCGCGCTCGGCACGGTGGCGGTCGCGGTGCGTCAGGAGCTGGTGCTGTTCATCATGGGCGGCCTGTTCGTCGTCGAGACCCTGTCCGTGATGCTGCAGGTCGGCTCCTTCAAGCTGACGGGCCGGCGCATCTTCCGCATGGCGCCGCTGCACCACCACTTCGAGCTCAAGGGCTGGCCGGAGCCAAGGGTCATCGTCCGCTTCTGGATCGTTACCGTGATCCTCGTCCTGATCGGGCTGGCGAGCCTCAAGGTCCGCTGAGATGAGCCACGGCAGCGTCGCGCGGACCTCGATCGCCACGCCCGCCGCGGGGCGCGTCCTCGTCGTCGGCCTCGGCAAGACCGGGATGTCCTGCGCCCGCTTCCTCGCCCGCAGTGGCGCCGCGGTCGCGGTCACCGACAGCCGCGTCGAGCCGCCTGGCCTCGACGCGATCCGCCGCGAGCTGCCGGACGTGGCGCTCTTTCTCGGCGGCTTCGACCGGTCGGCCTTCGCAGCGGCGGAGCTGGTCGTGGTTAGCCCCGGCGTGTCGGTCGAGGAGCCGGCGATCCGCGAGGCGCGCGCGCGGGGGGTGCCCGTGCTCGGCGACGTGGAGCTGTTCGCGCAGTCCGCGCAGGCGCCGGTCGCCGCCATCACCGGCTCGAACGGCAAGAGCACCACCACCATGCTGCTCGGCGAGATGGCGCGCATCGCCGGCCGGCGCGCGGCGGTCGGCGGCAACCTGGGCGAGCCGGCGCTCGATCTGCTGGACCCGGCCGTCGAGCTCTACGTGCTCGAGCTCTCGAGCTTCCAGCTCGAGACCACCGAGTCGCTCGCCCCGGCCGTCGCCACGGTGCTCAACGTCTCGCCGGACCACATGGATCGCTACCCGGACCTCGCCGCCTATGCCGCCACCAAGGCGCGCATCTTTCGGTCCGCCGCAGTCGCCGTCGTGAACCGCG
>Ga0208980_10000390_pt1 | contig 24296 bp, 25 predicted proteins | sample WetSurMetagenome_3_FD_187993 | JGI IMG/M metagenome (GOLD analysis project Ga0208980, IMG submission 187993) | Wetland microbial communities from Twitchell Island in the Sacramento Delta, sample from surface sediment Aug2011 Site A1 Bulk (version 2) | ecosystem: Environmental > Aquatic > Marine... | reverse complement strand
CTGGAAGCAGCAAAAAACAGGACTAAGGCCAAAATAGCCAGAGCGCCTGCAAGCCCGAATTCCAGCATCGGAGATAGCCGGGATACATCCAGGAGCCGCCATGCCGAAGGCATCACTGCCAAAATCAGCAATAAGGCTGCGACCATCTTCCACCGCGATGCCGTTCGCTTTGCCTCCGAAAGCTTTGATTTTTCCGCGGCAATTTTTTCCGCCAGAAGAGCACAGCTCTGGGATGCGCTTTGCTCGGCCTCAGCAGCCGCTCGTGCCATTCGTTGCCAGTCCGTCTCCGGATCGCTCAATGCGGGGCTGAACTGGCTCAAACGCTTTTTAACAGAATCCGCTTCCGTCTGCAGGCGGGCCATGGTTTTCTGAATGCCATCTTTCTGAAGAGACAGGCTGAGGTAGCTTACAAACCATTCCGTTATCTTTTCCGCGTCGGGGCTTGCGGCAATTGTTGCGTAAGAGGCAAGCTTTTGCCGCTCGGTCTCCGCCCGTGCTAAAAGCTCCAGTGCAGCCTCCTTTTCAGTCCGGATTTCTTTCCGATGCCCGGCCAGGCTCTCCTTGGCGCCTGCCAGCTGATTCAACTCCTCCAGCCGCTCCACCGGAAATTCCGCGCGCGCGCCGAGCGCCTCGATTTCGGCTCTCAGATCCCGGATCTGACTGTCGATTTCTTCCAGCGACTGGACCTTGCCGGATATTTCGCGTCTGCGGGACGAGAGAAGAGTTGCCTGGGCTCTCAAGAGCTCACGCTCCATCCCGGACATATCACCGGCGATACGCTTCCGGTCTTCCACCCAGCCCTGGAATTGCGCGCGCCTTTCCTCCAGGGCTTTTTGCTCGGCCCGCAGGTTCTGCACGAGGTCCTGCGCCTGTTTGTAGGGCCTCGTCGGGGCGCGTTCAGACCCGATGAGGTCCAGAGCCTCCTGCAGTCTTGTCAGGCTCTGACGGATGGAGAGATCCTCGTCCCCGGATTGAGCCAGATTTGCAATTCTATCTCGGATATTTTCGTTGCCAGGGATTTCCGCAACCCTGTTTTCGCGGATCATGGCCACGGACTCGAAGAGCTCTTTGGGCATTCCCAGGTGTGAACGGGCAAAAAGGACCTCTCCGTTGCGCTGTTGTTCATATTGCCGTGTGATGTTCTCACCGGTCGATGATCTGATCTCTATGCGGGTTTCGTCCTTGCCGAAGAAACGATGGATCTCGAGTTCGCGCCCATCCGCAAGGCGGCACCAAAGGATCCCTCCGTAATCCGTCCCGTGCCAGGGCTTATACTGCTCGACCCAGGGATCCAGCCTTCTCTGGACTTTCAGATCCGAACGCAGCTGCCCGTAGAGCAGGCCGACCAGGAACCTCTGCAGGGTGGACTTGCCGCCCTCATTCGCGGCGAAGACAAGATTGACCCTGCTTTGAAAATCCAGAGAAAGCCCCGTCAGCTTTCCGAATCCCAGCAGGTGGCCGCGAAGGAGAATCACCGGAGCCTCACCTCCCGCCCGCTGAGAGCCTGCACTCCATAAAGCCGCGCGCGTTCCAGCATTTCCCGCTCCGTTTCCGATGCAGAGGCCAGCCGTTCGCTCAAAATGCGAACGAAGCGGCCGCGAAGTGTTTTTTCCTGAGCGAGCGCCTCAAAATCCAGCGCAGGATGTGTCTGGTCGTCCCACTGGATATGCAACGCTTCCCCGGCAAGCCTTTCCTCGAGTTCGGCGAACGAGAGGTCCAGTTTGGAATCCAGTGAGCCAACAAGACGCACACGGAGGATGGTGTTTGAATCAAAGAGCGCGCCGCGTTGTTGCAGGATGGAATCCAGAATCTGTTCACGCGTGGACAAACTTTCGCAATCCACGGTGAGAGTGTTCAGGGCGTACTGGTTGCAGATCCGGTTCTCGACCTTCACCGCACCATTCTCAATGTCTCCAAGGAGGTAACCGCAGGGCCCTTCTTCATCCCAACCCCGGCCCTCAGGTATCCCGGAGTACCATGCCTGCATGCCGTCGAGCGGATTTTCAAGCCGGCGCTGCTGGTGATAATGGCCCAGCGCGCAATATTGAACGTTCTTGCCCGCTATTTCCCCGATGGTAAAAGGCCCGTGTTTCGATTTTCCCATCGGCACGCGGCTCAGGTCCGAACCGTGGGAAATCACCAGGTTAACAAGCCCCCCGGGCAGCACAGGCAGTTTCTGAAAGTGATGATCCTCCATATGGGTGCGGCGGAATCCAAACCCCGTAATCCGGACGCCCAGGTGAGGCAGCTCGATGGACTGGAATTCTTCGGCATCGAAAATGCGGACGTTTGTCGGCCAGTTTTCGTCCCTGTATGGAGACCCCTGGATCAACGGATCGTGATTCCCCGGGGAGATGAACACTGGTATGGCGCCGAGGTTTTCGAACTGCCGTTTCAGGAACTCGCTCGTATCCGGGGTGATGCGGTCCAACTCAAAAAGATCGCCGGAGATGAGGATAAAATCCGCACCCTGGAGGCGGGCGTCTTCCAGGATCCTCCGGAATGTGCCGCGAATAGCTTCCCGTTTCCGGTCTCCCAGCTTCGAGGGGAATGCCGATCCCGAGAAGCTCGTATCCAGATGAATGTCCGATGTGTGAATGAAGCGGACGGGTTTCATAGCACACCAAAAGCCCCGGGCTGACTATCCCGTAATAGATGCATGGAATATCAGCCTGGCGCTATCCTCTATCTCAGATCAAAAGAATCCATGTATTGGGGAACATTGGTTTTCCAGCCCAGGGTGTTGTGGATTTCCTCGGCCAAAGCGGCGCTGGAGTTTTCTTCCCCGTGCACCACAAAGGTCATCTTGGGCGGCTTTTTGAACTTCCGCAGCCACTGGAGAATCTCGGTCGAATCCGCATGGCCGGAAAACGCGTCGATGGTGCGAATCTGGGCCCTTACGGGGATGATCTCTCCATGAATTTTAACCTCCCGTGCGCCGTCCTTGATCAGCTGCCCGCGTGTCCCCATCGACTGATAGCCGACAAAAAGGATAGTGTTTCGGGGATCCGGCAAACGATACTTCAGGTGATGGAGCACTCTGCCGCCGGTTGCCATTCCGCTTGCGGAAAGAATGATTGCCGGGTAACGCATTTCGTTGATCTTCTTGGAATCATCCGGCGTATGGACAAATTGCAGGTTCGGGCTCAGGATCGGGCACTCTCCGGTTTTCTGGTACACCGCTTTGGCTTCTTCATCAAAATCCTCGATGTGCTGGCAAAAGACCTCGGTGACCCGCTGAGCCATCGGGCTGTCCACAAAGATCGGCAGATCCGGAATCACGCGGCGTTCCTTCATTTCCCGGAGCAGGTACAGCAGGGTCTGTGTGCGGCCCACGGCAAACGACGGTATGACGAGCATGCCTCCCCGTTTGGCGGTCTCGTTGATGATTGACGACAACTCCTTTAAAGGTTCTTCCGGCGGATGTGTCCGGTTGCCATAGGTCGATTCGACCAGCAGATAATCCGCGTAGTCGACCGGCTCGGGATCCCGCAGAATCAAAGCGTCATACCGGCCCAAATCGCCGGAGAAGACCACGCGCATGGGATTGCCGCCGTTCTTCAGGGTCACCTCGACGATGGCCGAGCCCAGGATGTGACCCGCATCCAGGAACCGCACCCGCGTACCGTCCGGGAGTTCGGTCGTCACGCCGTAATCGACCGGGCGCAAATGCGAGAAGACGCGTTCCGCGTCCTCTTTTGTAAAAAGAGGCAAGGCAGGCTTGTGTTTGCTGAAACCCATTTTGTTCGCAAAACGGGCATCTTCCTCCTGCAGATGGGCGGCATCCCTAAGGCTGATCTCGGACAGTTCTGCCGTAACGGGAGTCGTCCAGATCTTGCCTTTGAAGCCATCGCGCACGAGGACCGGCAGCATGCCCGAATGGTCAATATGGGCATGAGTCAGGAGCACGTTATCGACGGTCGGAGGAGAGACGGGAGGCGATTGCCAGTTCAGCAGGCGGAGCTTTTTGGGCCCCTGAAACATCCCGTAGTCCACCAGGAAACGCATTTCTCCCGTATCCACAAAAAATTTGGAGCCCGTAACCGTGCCAACTGCGCCTAAGAACCTGATCTTCGTCATAGCCTTTCCTATCGGGGATTGTAAAACTCGCGGCGTTCAATCACGCCGTTGCGATCACGATCGAGCTTGTCGAAAGTCGAATCGGAATCGAGCCATTCAGAGCGGAGGATGAGCCCGTCATCGTTAAAATCAAGGTTTTCAAAGCGCTCGTTCCAAAAGCGGCCATCCCTGGACAGGAACTCTTCGCGGCTGAGGGACCGGCTGTGATTTGCATCCAGGTAGCTGAAGTCTTTGTCCTTGCCGGGCCACTCGGATGCCTCGATACCATTGTTTTTGTTTATGTCCAGCCGATCGAAGGCTGCCAGACGGCCCTTATCCAATTCCATTACTTCCTGATCCATAAACGGCCCGATTTCCTCGGGGGCAAGGCGCTTGTCGGCATTCTTATCGCTATCGTCGAAAAAACGCTCCCATTCATTCCGCGTGATGAAACCGTCCTGATCGTAATCCATCCGGCGCACTACATCCGAAAAATTGAAAACCGATTTGTAGGTCCGCAATCCCTGGTCGGACGGAGCGGTCTCGCGGCTTTGGGGGGACTGAGCCAAAAGATTTGCGCAGAAAAAGGCAGGAACAAGTGACATCAGAACCCACAAAGAACGGCGGTCTAAAAGTCCCATAATTAGCCTCCCGCAAAATGGCCTGTTTTGCCAGCAACCAGGCACCGGGAGTAGTCTATCAAAAAAAAGTCCGTTCGGCTCTTTTTGAGCAGCCAAACATCGAAGAAAAATCCGATCCAAACTGCCGGCTTGTGCCGAATAAGTGTTATGAGCCGGAATTTCACATGGGATTTTGAACCGAAGAGCGGATCCGAGCATATCTGTTCAGGTTGCGGGTTGCAGGATTCAAGACTTCCTGCGACCGGGAACCTGCAGGCTTCGATCGAGAACATGTATGTCCGCTGAAAAGAAAAGGGCGCGCCGCATCACCGTCATCAGCGGCAAGGGAGGCGTCGGAAAGACCGTCATCGCCGCAAATATGGCAGCGGAACTGTCTTCCATGGGCCATCGGGTCCTTGTGGTGGATGGCGATTTGGGCCTGGCAAGCCTCGACATTTTGCTGGGGATCTCTCCCCGCTTGACCATTCACGAAGCTTTGCGCAAATCGAGCCCGCTCGATCAGGCTCTGGTTCCCACGCGCAAGGGTTTTGACCTTCTGCCGGCAGGTTCCGGCCTGCCGGAAAACACCGTCTTTACGGCCACCCTCGCAAAAGAGCTGCAATCTGTTCTCAAGGATGCGGAATATCGCTACGATGCCATAATTATCGATGCGAGCGCGGGAATTGGAGATATTGTGATGTTCTTTGCGGGATTGTCGGATGAAATTTTGCTCGTGGCGACTCCGGAACCGACTTCAGTAGTGGATTGCTATGCAACGATTAAGATTTTAAAGCAGCTTCAGGGACGCAACGAGTTTCTCCTGGTCATCAACCAGGCGGATCCGGAATGTCCCAACCGCGTTGGATTCTATATCGCCAGCCACCTCCAGAATGTAATTTCGAGATTCATAGGATCCGCCGAAAACAGCCGTGTCTGTATAAGGCTGATCGGTTCCATTCCCATGGACCCGGCAATCCCCCGGGCAATTCGCAACCGGCAGTTGCTGGCCGAAGCCAATCCTCAGGCGCCGGCCGCCGCCCTCATGAGAGATCTTGCGGGTTACCTGCACACACGCATCTGATTCGAAATTCATAATTGAAAACAGATGGAATTAGCGGAGTCTGCTGACTCGGCAGGATCCCGGCATACTGGCGAAAATTTGTTCGGCAATCACACCGAATCGGGCGCATATGGTGTAATATTTGATCAGTCTGATTTCGGGATAAGCTGCCGGAACGGGCCTTTGAACCACAAATGCTTTAACCGCACTATTGGGACGATACCGTGGAACCGGAAATCCATACTGTCGGCGAGGCTGAATCGAGCAAGGAAGATGTGGCGGAGCTCCTCCGTAAAATCGGCAAAGCCGACGCATCAGCCTTGCTGACCCTCTATGATCGAACCAGCCGCCTTCTATTCGGAATAATTCTAAGAATTTTAGGAGACAGGACTCCGGCGGAGGAAGCTCTGCTTGATGTCTACACGCGGATCTGGAAGCGTGCAGAGCACTACGATCCGGCACTGTTCACGCCCGTGGAATGGCTGATCAACGTCGCGCGCACCAGGGCGGTTGTCAGAGTAAGCTGGGGCAAGCAGGAAGGGCAGAAGCGAAGATTGCCCGCCGTCATCGGGAATCAGGCAGTGACCGTGGCGCCCGAACAACAGAAGATGGCCAGGGATTCCATCGCATCCCTGGTCCCGGCACAGCGGGAAATCCTGGAATGGGCTTTTTACAGCGGGCTGAGTTGCAGCGAAATCGCGGCGCAAACCGGCAAGCCGCTCGGCGCAGTCAAGACGCACGCCCGGCTCGGGCTCGGCAAGCTGAGCGACCTGTGGGATGCAAATTCCGGACCGGAGGCCGGTGCGCAGCTGGGGGAGAAATGAAGCACGAAAGAGCGACTGAAGAGTTGCGGGAGCTTGCAGCCCTCTACGCACTGGGATCCCTGACTCAGCTCGAAGCACGCAGTTTCGAAATCCACATCCACGAGGAATGCCCTGCCTGCAGAGCAGAGTATCTGCGATTTCAGCGTATTGCGGCAGGAATAGGTTTTGCGGCAGAAGAGGTCGCACCGCCGGAATATTTGCGCGATCTGCTGACGGCGCGCGTCGAGCGCGGCGAGCAGATTCCCTTGCCCGCCGAAATGCCGGGAAACAATCTTGAAGATAAGCCGCAGCCCAAGAAACCTCCCGTACAACCTTTTGCGCGGTCTGCCGTCTTCCAGCCGCCTCAGCAGAAGCCGGGTTTCTTCCCGTGGATCCTTGCCGCAGCCCTTGCCATCCTGGCCCTTATGGCATTTTACGCCTGGAGGTCAGAACAGAGAGCCAATGGCCGGCTGCAGGCTAAAGCGGCAGCGGCGCAGTCGGATGCCGAGAATTTGCGCATCCTGATGGATGTTCGAAATGCAAGGAGTACGGATCTGGAACAGATCCAGGCCATGTCCGGCAAGCCGGGCGTGCGCATGGCCAGGCTTGCAGGGCAAGCGCCGGCTCCGTCCGCAGCAGGCGCAATTCTATGGGACCCGCAAGAATCGCGATATCTTGTATTCGGCCATTTTCCGCCCGCGGACGAAGGCATGGCGTATCAGCTCTGGCTGCTGACACAGACGACCAAAATCCCTGCCGGACTGCTCAAGGTTGATCCTACCGGCCGAACCTTCACCTCGGCCGGCATTCAGCACCAGGCTTCGGATATCACCGGCGCCGGCGTTACGGTGGAACCGGCCCAGGGATCCCCAACTCCCACGACTCGTTTCCATGCCTTGGGCCGTTTCGAATAGTGAAGCCGGCCCTCGCGGCCAAAAAGCTGCGCAGGAGCGAACGGGTCTGGGGACCCGTCCCGCCAAAATCCCATCGGCGCCGGTTCCCTTTTTCCTTCTTTAAATGCGGCTCAAAGACAGATATTCTCTTTCATTTACTGGAGGAGGATTCCGGATGCCTGCTTATGATCCCCATGCCGTTGAGGCTAAATGGCAGGAATATTGGGAGCGGAACAAGACTTTTTGTGCACAGGAAGTGCGCTCAAAACCAAAACTCTATGTTCTCGATATGTTCCCTTATCCCTCCGGCGAGGGATTGCATGTAGGCCATCCGGAGGGCTACAGCGCTACGGACATGTATTGCCGGTTTCAGAGAATGAAGGGATACAATGTCCTGCATCCGATGGGCTACGATGCCTTCGGTTTGCCTGCCGAGCAGTACGCCATCGAAACAGGGACTCATCCGCGGATTACGACGGAACGCAACATCGCCAATATTCGGCGTCAGATCAAGCGGCTTGGTTTCAGCTATGACTGGAACCGCGAGTTTGCCTCCACCGACCCGGACTATATGCGATGGACGCAGTGGATTTTCCTGCAGCTTTTCGACACCTGGTTTGACCGGGAATTCGTCTGGACAGACACAGCAGGCAACCAGAGAGTGGGCAAAGGGAGGCCCATTGCCGAATTGCAGATTCCAGGACAAATCCGGTCCAAAGGGGATGAAGCCCTACGCCTGTACCAGGACTCACACCGGCTTGCCTACCAGTCGGAATCACCGGTGAACTGGTGTCCGGCGCTGGGCACGGTGCTTGCCGACGAGGAGGTCATTAACGGGCGGTCGGAGCGCGGCAATCATCCCGTGCAGCGATTACTTCTGCGCCAGTGGATGCTGCGGATAACCGTTTATGCAGACCGCCTGGTTGAAGATCTCGATTTGCTCGAGTGGCCCGAACCGATCAAGGAGATGCAGAAAAACTGGGTTGGCCGGAGCGAGGGGGCGGAAGTGGATTTTTTCATCGGGAAGCCGCCCGCCTTCGACGGGTGGATGGCCTCGCGTTCGGCATCAGGATTCCCCGAAGAACCGGACACCGAGGCGATCCGGATCTACACGACAAGACCCGATACCCTATTCGGCGCCACCTACATGGTTCTGGCCCCCGAACACCCTTTGGTGGAAAGACTTACATCCGAAGAGCATCGCGAGGAAGTCGAGGAGTATAGGCGCCGTGTGGCCGCGACCAGTGAGGAAGACCGGATTGCGGGAAGAGGCGACAAGAGCGGCGTTTTCACCGGCGGCTACGCCATCAATCCCGTTACGGGAAGCCGGATCCCGGTCTGGATTGCGGACTATGTGCTGATAAGCTACGGGACCGGCGCGATCATGGCTGTGCCGGGTCACGATCAAAGGGATCTGGAATTTGCCCAGAAATTCAGGCTGCCCGTACGGGCAGTCGTGATGCCCACAACCGAATGGCTGCAAAGGATGCAGGCCTATCCGGGAAAGGCGCCGGCAGGCACTCCCGATCCGGCAGAGATCAGGAAGTTGACCGCGGAGAGCTTTGCAGAATACATCGGCGAACTGCCTGAAGCCTTCACCGAAGATGGCGTCGGCATGCAATCCGAGAATGCAGGAGTCTCGCTGAACGGGTTGCCAACGCCGCAAGCCAAGGCGAAGATCACCGAGTGGCTTGTCCGCGCGGGATTCGGACGCGCGGCGATCAAGTACAAGCTCCGCGACTGGCTCTTCAGCCGGCAACGCTATTGGGGCGAACCGATTCCTATCCTGCATGAAGTGGATGCTGCCGGAAACAAAAGCGGTTTGACCAGGGCCGTAACTGCGGACGAACTGCCCGTGATGCTGCCGGAACTTGAAGATTTCAAGCCAACGGGCCGTCCCGGCGGGCCTCTTGAAAAAGCCGTCGGCTGGATGAAGGTGCTCAGGGACGGACGGGAGTACATGCGGGAGACGAATACCATGCCTCAGTGGGCCGGTTCCTGCTGGTATTATCTCCGCTTCTGCGATCCGCACAATACCCGGAAGCCATGGGATCCCGGCAAGGAGCGCTACTGGATGCCGGTGGATCTTTATGTCGGAGGGGCAGAGCATGCCGTGTTGCATCTGCTCTATTCCCGTTTCTGGCACAAGGTGCTTTTCGACCGCGGCTACGTTTCCACGATGGAGCCCTTTCAGCGCCTGGTCAATCAGGGAATGATCCTGTCGGTCACTTACCGCACGTCCGAAGGCAGGATTGTTCCTTACAGCCGGATCCATTTCGAGGAAGGGAAAGCGTTTCACGCGGAAACGGATGAAGAGCTCGCGGGAGAAACGGAGAAAATGTCCAAATCGCGCGGGAACGTGATCCCTGTCGATGTCCCGATTCAGCGTTACGGGGCAGATACTACACGCCTCTACGAAATGTTTATGGGCCCGCTCGAGACCACCAAGCCCTGGAGCATGCAGGGAGTTGAGGGGATCAGCCGTTTTCTGAACCGCGCATGGCGCATGATTATGGACGAATCCGCAGACTCGATGCAGCTCAGCCCCAAGGTCTCTTCCAGCGAGATTCCACCCAACGAGGATCAACTGCGCGTGCTGCATAAGACCATCCAGTCCGTGACGCAGGATATGGAGAGCCTGAGTTTCAACACGGCCATCAGCCGTTTGATGGAGTTCGTAAACTACTTCACGGCTCAGGAAGTGCGGCCTCGCGTCTGCATGGAGAGCTTTGTGCTTCTTCTTTCGCCGATGGCGCCCCATATAGCGGAGGAACTCTGGCAGGCTCTGGGGCACGGGGAATCCGCGGCGTACGCGCCATGGCCCTCCTTCGATTCCAGGCACACCCAGGAGGCCACAATAGACATTCCGGTTCAGATCAACGGCAGGATCCGCGGGCGGATCCTGGTCCCGGCCGGCGCGACTGAGGACGAGATAAAACAGGCCGCACTTTCGGACACCAAAATTAAAAAGCACCTGGACGGCCAGGCATTGCGGAAGGTCATCCTCGTACCCCGGAAACTGGTCAGCATCGTCACGAAATAGGGAAGAAAAAATGAAGCTCTATCGCTGCTTGCTCTTTGTTGCCGGCTGCGCGGTTGTGGCGGCGGGCTGCGCCACAAAACCGCAAGAGACGCCCGCAGCTCAACCCGGGAATCTGAAACCGGAATCTGCCCACGTATCGGGCGAACAGGCCAGCGACGCAGCATCCGCCGGGCTGGAATACACCGTGCCTCCGGGCTGGATCACGGAAACTCCCGCTTCCTCCAACCGAAAAGCTCAATACCGGCTCCCGCGAGTTCCGGGCGATGCCGAGGATGGAGAGGTCGTGGTTTATTATTTTCAGGGCGGAGGGGGCACCGCACAAGCCAACGTGGATCGATGGATTGGGCAATTTTCGCTGCCGGATGGCAGATCCGCCGCCGGTGCTGCAAAAACAGAGCGCCTGCGCGTTGGCGGGATACCGATTACGCGGGTGGACGTGAGCGGCAACTATTCCGGATCCATGATGCCCATGCAAAAGGCCGCCCCCAAAGCTCAATTTCGGATGCTGGCTGCAATTGCCGAGGCCGGTAACGGGCCCTGGTTTTTCAAGCTCACAGGTCCTGAAAAAACCGTTGCCCGCTGGGAGTCCAGCTTCAAGTCGTTATTGAACTCCATTAAACAGGCCCGATAAGAAAGCCGATCCGCGGATGCAGTTTGAGACCTGCAACCTTTAACCGAAGAAGAAATGCCCGGATCGGCCGCAGTAACAGAAACCGGAAAGCGCCATCCAAGGAGCACAGAATGAAGCCAGTTCATCAAGAGACGTCAGCGTACACACCTCTGCTGGACCTCCGGCAAACAGAACGGGCCATCCGCGTGATTAAGGAGTTCTTCCAGATCCACCTGGCCGAGAGTCTCAATCTCTCCCGGGTCAGCGCACCGTTGTTCGTGATGGCAGGAACAGGAATCAACGATGACCTCAACGGCATCGAGAAGCCCATTTCCTTCCAGGTCAAGGCGATGGACGGCAGCCGTGCGGAAATCGTTCAATCCCTGGCCAAATGGAAACGCATGGCGCTGGCAGACTACGGATTCATGCCGGGCGAGGGTTTGTACACCGACATGAACGCGATACGTCCCGAGGAGGTTCTGGACGACATTCATTCGGTTTATGTCGACCAGTGGGATTGGGAGCGGGTGATGAAGGACGGGGAACGGAACCTTGATTTCCTGCGTGGCATCGTCAGGCGGATTTACGACGTGATCCGCCGCACGGAGCAGCATGTATGTGAAAGATACCCTCAGATCAGGCCCTGCCTCCCGGCCGGCATAGAGTTTATACACAGCGAGGAGTTGGAGCGCAGGTGGCCCACGCTGGAACCGCGTGAACGAGAAAACGAAATATGCCGGGAAGCGGGAGCCGTCTTCATCATCGGCATAGGCGCTCCGCTGGCCGGCGGAAAACCGCACGACGGCCGCGCGCCCGATTACGACGACTGGTCGACGCCGACAGAAAAAGGCCGGGGCCTTAATGGCGACATATTCGTTTGGAATCCCGTCCTGAACAGGGCCTTCGAGCTTTCCTCCATGGGCATCCGCGTGAACCCGCAGTCTCTGAAAGAGCAGCTCGAACATACGGGATGCATGGAACGGGCCAGGCTGCTTTTTCACAAGCGCCTTATCGCCGGGGAATTGCCGCAAACTATCGGCGGAGGGATCGGTCAATCGCGCCTGTGCATGCTGTTTTTGCACAAGCTCCACATCGGCGAGGTGCAATGCAGTGTGTGGCCGGCGGGAATGCGCCAGGAACTGAAGCGGAATAATGCAATACTGCTTTGATCCCTGCGTGCTTTACTGTGCCTGGAGAATGGACCGCTAAAGCGGACGGGCCGCGCTGTAGAACACTTCCACAGGAACCGGTACACGGGATTGAACGATGGACGCAATCTGATCCAGCTCCCTGTCGGCAAGCGCAGAGGCATAGGCTTCGGCCGGATTCCGGGCAATGGTATACAACTGCAATATTTTCAGGCTGCCCCCGGCCGATATAATCCCGTTCAGGCAATTGCAGTAGGCCTCAATCTCATCCGTCGGCGGCCGAAGGCCGTGAATCCGGAACCAGAGCGATTGGATCACCAATGGACGGACCCGCGCCACGTCGCGTATATTTAGAAGAATTTTCCTGATCGGCGTCCTGGTGCGGTTGACCTTCCGGAAATATTCTTCCGTACCGGCATCGAGCTTCGCCCATATTTCGCCGTTGTTGAGGTCCATCAACGCCAATCCTGCGCGCACGCCGGGCCGATGCAATAAAGCTGCGTTGGTCAGCAGGATGAGCCTTGACGTGTCGAGCCCGAATCGACGCCGTGCGTCCGCCGCAATGCGGACCGATTTTTCGAAACCGGCGAATGCCGTCGGCTCGCCGTCTCCTGAAAAGGCGATGTCCCGGATCCCGCGCTCCGCAGGTGTCAGCGCATTGAATGGAGCGGCGCTATAGAGAGATCCATCGCGTTCGGCTTCAAGAATGCAATTGAGTTCGAGCTCGAGTTTTTCCAGGTCGACCTTTCGAATGGATGGCGCCACGCTGCGGTCCACCTGGCAGTAGACGCAGCTGAAATTGCAGGCTTTGTCCGGATTGAGATTAATCCCAATCGAGACACCACGGCTTCTGCGGGATACCACGGCATAGACAAAGCGGTTCTCTTTCCAACGCCGCTCGTGCCGCTTCCACGCAGGCCCCAGCCTTTCTGCAATGCCCTCCCCCGGTCTGTTCATCCATGAGAATTATAGCACGCACTGAATTTCCGCCCTCGGGCGCCTCGACGGCTTTTGCGGGCGCGATCCATCATACTTTCATCAGGTTTCTGCAATCTGCGGCTGCTTTTGGTGGCGGATGCTTGATTTCGGTTGACATAAACTCCCGTCCCCTGCTAGGCTTTTCGCTAATTTGCCGCGCGAAACAGGCGGAAAATAGAGGATGGAACCTGGCATGGGCTCAAAAGGTTTGCTGCCTGACAATTTTTATCTTCAGGATAAATCGCTGCCCGTCATCGTAGGAAGCGTACTCATTATCAATATCGGCATCCTTACCGGAGTACCACGGTTCGGATGATGGCATCAAAACTGGGCATGCCAGGGCCGTCACCCGAACCGGGATGACGGCCTTTTTTGTTTCAGGACTCATTTAGGGAGCAGAGGGGAGATACATTATGACCGACGCCACATCGCAGGATTCCAAATCCAATTCTCAAGGGACGCGAACGCTTTCGATACTTGTGGAAAACCGTTTCGGCGTGCTTTCCCGGATTGCGGGGCTCTTCAGCGCACGCGGCTATAACATTGAAAGCCTCACGGTAGCCGGCAGTTCCGATCCCGGTCTTTCAAGAATTACCATGGTAGTGCGCTGCGAGTCGCTCCTTGCTCAACAGATACTTAGACAGGTCGAAAAGCTTCCCGATACGGTCGAGGCCTCAGATTTGACGGATGCCAATTGCGTCGAGCGGGAACTGATCCTGGTCCGGGTTCAGGCGCCGGAAGGAAAAAGAACAACGCTTTTGACGGAAGCGGAGATCTTCCGGGCCCGGGTTGTCACGGCCACGCCCGAAAACTATGTTTTCGAGGTTACGGGCGACTCCGGCAAGGTCGAAGCGTTTCTCGACGTGGTCCGCCCTTACGGCATCGACGAAATGGTGCGAACCGGCAAGGTCGCGCTGCACCGCAACTTGACCGCCAGGATATCCGGCAACGCCGATACGCTCCTGGCCTCAGGCAAATAAACTGAAAATGGAGAGGGACAGGGAAATGAACGCACAGATCGAAGGCAAATCTCACCCGTTGGCAGGCAAGCGCATGACGGGTGCGGAAATGATGATACGGGTTCTGTCGCAGGAGGGAGTCGACACCGTTTTCGGATACACCGGAGGGGCGATCCTCCCGACCTATGACGCCATCTTCCGTTACAACGCCGAGCATGAATCCTGCAGAAGCAAGCAGGTCCAGCTGGTAGTGCCCGCCAACGAACAGGGCGCCGGATTCATGGCGGCCGGGTATGCGAGAGCCAGCGGCAAGGTGGGAGTTTTTATCGTGACTTCCGGACCTGGCGCCACGAACAGCGTTACGCCAATCCGCGATTCCATGGCCGACTCGGTTCCTGTCGTTCTGATCTGCGGCCAGGTCGCCCGTCCGGCCATCGGTACGGACGCATTCCAGGAAGCGCCCGTATTCAACCTCATGAGTTCATGCGCCAAACACGTGTTTCTCGTCGAGGAACCGGAAAAACTCGAAGCAACCGTTCGCACGGCGTTTGAAATCGCGCGCAGCGGACGTCCCGGTCCCGTGGTGATCGATGTGCCTAAGGACGTACAGAACTGGGAAGGCATTTTCAGGGGCGAAGGAATGATTCATTTCCGTGGCTACGAAAACCGCATGAAGAGCCTCTCGCAGGCCCGCGTCTCACCACAGGAGTGCGCGGATTTCTTCGGCCTGCTTCAAAGGAGCGAGCGCCCGCTCATTTGTGCCGGCGGCGGGGTTGTCGGCGGCAACGCCGCGGAGCAACTGCGGGAGTTTGCGCAAATGTTCCGGATCCCTGTCGTAACGACGCTGATGGGGATCGGGTCCGTCGATACGACGGATATGCTTTCGCTTCACATGTTGGGCATGCACGGCATGGCCTATGCGAACTACGCCGTGATGGACTGCGATTTTCTGATTACCATCGGCGCCCGGTTCGACGACCGGGTCGCGGGGAAAGTGCAGGAGTTTGCCCCGAAGGCGCGTTCCATTGCGCATATCGATATTGACGCTGCGGAGATCGGCAAAGTCAAGAATGTCACATGGTCCCATGTGGGCGCTGCTCGTGAGGCCTTGATCGATCTGATTCAGGCCCGGAAAGATTTCAAAAAGGACTTTTCCAAGTGGCAGTCCCATATTCAAAACCTCAAAAAGGAACATGTCCGCAACTACGACCGGGAAAGCAAAACCATCCAGCCGCACCACGTGATCGAGTGCCTGAACGAAATCACCAAAGGAGAAGCTATCGTTTGCACCGGGGTGGGCCAACATCAAATGTGGGCCGCCCAGTACCTGGATTTCAAAAATCCACGGTCCCTGATTACATCAGGCTCGATGGGAACCATGGGCTTTGGTCTCCCGGCAGCGATCGGCGCCCAGATGGCGTTTCCCGACCGCCTCGTGATCGATGTCGATGGTGACGGCAGCATGCGGATGAACCTGGGCGAACTGGAAACCACTACAACCTACAACCTGCCCATAAAAGTTCTGCTGCTCAATAACCACGGAGACGGCATGGTGCGCCAGTGGCAGAAGCTTTACTTCGGCAACCGCTTTTCAGGATCGGACAAGTCCCTCCGGCAGAAGGATTTTGTAAAAACCGCCGAAGCCGATGGATTCGGTTTCGCCATGCGTCTGAGCGAAAAAGATCAGGTGAAGGAAACCCTGAAAAAATTTGTCGAGTTTGACGGGCCAGCCTTCCTCGAAGTTATGATCGACCCGGATGCCTGCGTTTATCCGATGGTCGGGCCGGGCATGGGCTATAAAGAGATGATTACGGGAGACTTCATTGCAGGCCGCATGGGTGAGGATTATTCCGGCGAGGGGTCGAAGTTTACAGATTCCTTCTAATGTCGGGCTGCAGACTGTAAAATGCTGCGGTATTCGCAAAAACCAATGCTGTATATACCCGGGAGGCAAAATACGATGGCAAAAATAGCTTTTAAAGGGAATCCGATAACTACGGCCGGATCTCTCCCCCAGGTCGGTTCGCAGGCACCTGATTTCAAAGTCATTAAGGCGGATCTTTCTCCCGTCTCGCTGAGCGAATTCAGGGGCAGGAAAGTGGTGATAAATATTTTCCCGAGTATAGACACCTCGGTCTGCGCCGCCTCGGTAAGACGATTCAACGTTGAGGCCGCAAACCTCAAGAACACGGTTGTATTGTGCATATCCAGGGATCTTCCGTTTGCGCAAAAACGTTTTTGTGCGGCGGAAGGGCTGGACCACGTCATCACGGGCTCCGAATACCGGGATAGCAATTTCAGCGACGCTTACGGAGTCCGCATCACGGATGGCCCGCTGGAGGGATTGCTTTCCAGGGCGATTGTGGTCGCTGACGAACAGGGGAAAGTAATTTACACAGAGCAGGTGCCGGAGATCGCGCAGGAACCCGATTATGGCAAAGCACTCGAAGCTCTAAAGACCAGGATTCTCGGTTAGTATCGTTACTGCCTAGGAGGGCGGGGCGGCGGCAGGGCTGCCCGGCGATGAGGAAGCGGGCATTCAGACGGGGCGGTCCCGAGCTGCGGCTGCAATGCACAATCCCAAAATGCAAAGTAAACAATTGCCTGGGTTTGCCGATAAATTACTCATGCGACCAGGACGCCATGAGGAGAGGGAGCTCTGTGCTGACCTTGTCAAAGTTCAGTGGAAGCCCCCATCAGGCCCTATTCACAGCGAGTGGGCCATACTCGATGACATATCGGCCTCCGGAGCTTGCCTGGGAATCGACGAACCCATACCTCCCGACACCATTGTCGATCTCCAGTTCACCAGCGATCACTGCAAAGCCCGCGTCAAGTATTGCAAAATGGACAGGTTGAACTATCAGCTGGGGGTTCAGTTCGAAGAAGGATATCGCTGGTCTCGCCGCAAGTTCAAGCCGGAGCACCTGCTGCAATTCCGTTTGCGCAAAGTAAGGAAAAATCAGTGACCTGCCGATGGGGGGATGCCTCGTTCGGAAAAGGTTTGTCCCGTCCAGAATAAATTGCTATCCTAATAGACACAATATTTAAGGAAGGCTTTGGATTCAGGGAATCCAGGGACCTATAGGAATGGGGTATGCTTGGCAAAACGAAACCGTTGGCGCTTCTGATTCTCTTTTTTGTGGCTTTCTTGGCCCCGGCGCGGTCTTTGGACGAATCCTCCGGCCAGCTGCTGGGGGGCTCGATGAATTCGCCCGTAAGACTCGAGGTCTTTTCCGATTTCCAGTGCTCTGCCTGCCGTGAGTATTATCTCAATACGATCCGGCCGGTCCTGAAGGAATATTCCAGCAGGGATAAGGTGTGCGTCATTTACCACGAGTATCCCTTGTCTTATCACAAATATGCCTTGCTGGCTTCCTATTATTCCGAAGCCGCAGCGCGCATCGGCACGCAGCAGTTGCTGGAGGTCCGGGATTCTCTTTACACGGATCAGGCAAAATGGTCGCAGGATGGCAGCATCGAGGAGACGGTGGCCAAGGCTCTGGCCCGCGATGATTTTCAAAAGCTGAAGAAGATCCTGCAGGACACAAGCATCAAATCAACCATCGAAAAAGGGATTGAACTGGGCGAGAAGCACGAAGTTCGGTCCACTCCCACGACACTCATTTACTACATCGGCAAGCAGCAGAGGGTTGAAGGCCTGGTTACGTACATGGTGATGAAGCAATTTATCGATTCTATTGTGAAATAATCATGATCCTTAAATCACTGCATTGGCTGACACGAATCCTTCTGGCAGTTGTTTTTCTCTACACCGGCTACATAAAAATTCAGGCGCCGCTTCAGTTCGCTGCCGCCGTCACGGGCTATCAGCTGGTGCCGGAACGCCTGATCTGGCCGATTGCCACATACTTTCCATGGGTGGAAATCATTCTTGGCATCGGTCTCCTCATCGGCTGGAAAATCCGCTATTTTTCGCTGGGCGCCGTGGGGATTCTGCTGTTTTTCACGACTATTCTTCTTATTACCTATTTTCGCGGAATCCAGGCCAATTGCGGATGCTTCAGTTTTGACGATCCCATATCGTTGAAAACGATTTTCCGAGACTCCCTGCTGCTGGTTCCCGCGGTATTTCTGGCCGTGGAATCTAATATCCGTGCGCGCAGGAATGCGCTATCCAAAACGGCGGCAGCCAATCAGGCAGGAATTTCCTAAAATAGCTTTCGGGAAAACCAGGCGCATCCATTCGGAAATCACTTTTCCGTCGTGGGACTCTCAGTCTTGGGAGATTCAGTCCCGGCCCCCTGCACGGCACGTTCGACCTCGATGGAGCAGTCCTTTAGCAGCGCGACAAGGGCACCGATCGCAGCGAGTACCGGGGCAATCAGAGCACCCACTACACCTGCAGTCAATGGAAACTCGGCTACAATGCGGTCCCCCTGCTTTATGATAACCCGGCGGGCATTCCCTTCGTGGATTATCTGCTTGACCTTTTCAAGCAGCTCGCTCCCCTGAAGCTTGATAGTCTCCCACATTTTCTGTTCCGGCATGGCTCACACCCCGTTCCATTGCTTAAAGGATCCCGAACCGCCCTGAGGATTGATGCCGGCTACTTTGCCCGTCCCCGGGATTTTTTTGAAGACCTGTGCTTCAAAGGTTCCCAGCGACGCCGGATGTTCTCCCGTCCCATTTCCTTGAGCCTTCGCGCGCCTTTGGACAAACCCAGGCGATGGCCTTTAAAAACCACCGACGAAACTTTGCGCCTGAGGATCGCGGCTATTTCGGCATTGCTGTGCGTGCGATAGAGCCGCCGTAAAAGGGAGATTTCCTCCTTGGTCCATCGGGGACGTACTCGAATATTTTTTGCTTTGCTGTTCTTTTTTGTTCGCGGCAATTTCTAGACTCCTTATATTTAAAATCTGCAGTCCTTCCGATAGGAACTTACTTCTTAAAGCGTAGCCTTTTTATGAGGGCATTTCAATGCCCACTTTGAGTTCATCCTCGGGTTGATCGGCACGAAGCCTTACCCCCCGCAGATTCCTCAAGGCCCGATGCATCGGATGCGCACACACCCACTCGAAGCCTCCAGGTCTCAAGGCTCGCGTGCAGCGCGGGGATCCTCTTTTCCATGTATTCAGGCTTGGCTCTTCTGGTAGTGTGGACTGCATGAAAAGAGAGCCAAAGCGGGACGCTGCCCCTATTCGGGAATTCCGCGAAAAACTCCTGAACTGGTACAAGCGCCACCGAAGAATGCTGCCCTGGCGCGTCGATCCGAATCCCTATCGAGTATGGATCTCCGAGATCATGCTGCAGCAGACACAGGTCAAAACCGTTATCCCTTATTACAGCCGGTTCCTTGCGCGCTTCCCGGACCTGCAATCTCTGGCGCAGGCTTCGGAGGAGGAAGTCCTGTCTCTCTGGTCCGGCCTTGGCTATTACAGCCGGGCCCGAAACCTTCTCAAAGCCGCCCGGCAAATTGCCCGGTCGGGCGGAGTCTTTCCCTCCGGAATTGACGAGATTCTTTCGCTGCCTGGCATAGGGCGCTATACAGCGGGGGCAATTTGCTCGATCGCCTATAACAGGCCGCAACCGGCCGTGGACGGGAACATACGCCGGGTTATTGCGCGTTTAAACGGTCTCAGAGGACAGGCGCCGGAAAGCTATTTTTATCATCAGATGGCGGCCTGGATGCCTCAACGGCAGGCCGCATCCTTCACCCAGTCAATGATGGAACTGGGAGCGGTTATTTGCCTGCCTTCCACTCCGGATTGCATGCGGTGCGCGGTGGCAGACTTCTGCGAAGCGCACCGGCTGGGCATTCAGGACACCATCCCCCGGATTCGCGCGAAGCGCCCCGTCAAAAGAATACGCATCGCGGCTCTCGTTCTGGAGAGGAAGGGTAAGATTCTTCTGACTTCGTCCGGCAGGATTCGCTATATCCCGGGCAAATGGGGACTGCCGGTGCGGGCCTTAGCGAAGGGTGAAAGACCGGAAGAGGTTGCGGCTTTTATGTGCAGGAAAATGCTTGGCGAAACAGTTCGCCTTGAGGCGTACACACCCGTTCGTCACAGCATTGCCGACCGCCGCATTGTTTGCTACGGATTTGGGGGGGAAACCGGTTCGACCGCGCCACACTTTCCTGCGTCCGGCGCCTTCCACTGGATCGATCCATCCTCAAGCGGATCGGCGCTCATCTCGTCGATATATCATAAAATCCTAAAAAATGCAGGCATAGGATCAGCAGATTGATGGGAATAATGGGGAGCCGGAGTGGGATTTTCCGCCGGCTCCCATTTGCTCTTGAGCAGACAATCTACCGCGGGAGCGGTTCGGGTCCTCTCCCCCGGGGCTCGCGTCCTCTCCGATTCTGCATTTCCTTCAGGTACGAATCGAATTTCTTTCGCTGCTCTTCGTTGAGAATGTCGTGGAGCTTGCGATCCGTCTCGGCCCGGATTGCCTCGATCTTTGGCCTCTGCTCATTCTGCAGCTCCGCAAGTTTTCTGCGAGACTCCGCCATGATTTCCCTGAACCGGGCTTCCTGCTCCGGGGACAGCTGAAAAAGCTCCGGCATTCGCTGACGGCCCTGGCCGTGTCCCGGAGAAGCATTTCTTATTTCCGGCACCACCGGACTTGGGGGTTTCGTCGGCCAGAAATGGAAACCGGCTGCACCGGCAATACACCCCAGCAGGAATACGGCTATAAGAATGATTAGGGCTCGCGGACGATCGGTCACTGTGGGTTCCCCTCCTGTTGCAGCCAGAGCACGAGGTCACTGTCATTGCTTACTTGCGACGCGCTTGTGCTCAGGTTGATAGTTTCCGCCTCATCCATGAACCTTTCATATTCCGAGAGAATATTAAGCTGCCGGTATTCCGGAACAATCCAGACAAGCGAAATGAAAAGAAACGCCAGTGCAAGCGCGGCCAGGACAGGCCCCGGCCTTATCCAGGAAAGGATAAGGGCATCCCAGGATCTGTTCTGCCTGAAAGCCCGTGACGCGATTTGACCGGCGAGGTCCGCCGTCTGCGGTACATCCCGCTTGACAAAATAGGAAAGGTTGTCAAGCAGAGCCGTTTTCTCGCGGCAGGATGTACAAGCTGCCAGGTGGGACTCAAACTCGCCTTTTTGGGACGGCGTCATCTCTCCATCCCGGTATTTGTCAAACAGGTTGCATAGGCTCATAGGTTTTGACTTCGCTCCTTTCTTTTTAAACCGGAAAGATAGGCGCGAAACTTTTTCTGCAATTCCGATCGGGCTCTCGATACGCGAACTCGTGCCGCTATTTCAGAGGTTCCCATGATTTTTGCCACTTCATCATAAGCCCGGTCTTCCACTTCCCTCAAAATAAAAGCTGCCCGGTATTTGGGGTTCAGGCCATCCAGGAGGGCCCGGGCGACTTTGGCGTATCCCTCTTTTGCCTCCGTAGCCCGGGAATCCCAATCCCCTTCCTGAGAAGAGTCCCGGAGCAGGCGTTCCTGATCAAACTCCGTCAACTCCGACCAGAGCCGGACCTTCCGGCTCTTCCTCCTCCGCAGCTGATCGATGCAATAATTCGTTGCAATCCGTAGAATCCACGGTCCGAATGGGTATTTGAGATCGAACTTGTGCAGTGAGTTAAAGGCCCTGAGGAATATCTCCTGAACCGCATCTTCATTCTCGGAGGAATTGCCCAGCGTCCGGTGAACCGTACCCCACACCGCTGCCTGATAACGGCGAACAAGCTCGGCAAAAGCCCATTCATCCCCTTTGAGCGTGTTTTCGATCAGAGCTGAATCTGCCGAATCTGCAATGCTCATTATTCAGTTACGGAAGAAAGCCGGCTTGTTACATAAATTACCCTGCGGCGTCTGCATTATTTTGGGGCCTCGAAAGGCCGCCGGGAATGTATGATAACCAGCCCTGCGACGTATTTCAAACCGGAATACCGCCCAAATGCGCGGCCTGCCTTATGGCGACGGGTGCCTTCCCCTCTGGCCATCCTTCAGGTTCGGTGAGGGAAATTCCGCATGAACGATATCAGGGACTCCGCTTCGGTCAAATCCGGAACGGCCAGATCCGGATTATGAGCTTGAAGATCATCGATCCCATATCCGGCGCTGGCCACGGCAATTACGGTAGCTCCTGCCGCATGCCCGTGAATGATATCGAGGGGGGTATCTCCGATAACAAAGGCTCCTTTCACGCGATCTTCCCCAGCCAGCTGGGCGCCTCTTCGCAAGCCGACCCGCGTAAGCTCGGTACGGTCCTCCGAATCAGAGCCGAAGCCGCCAAACCCGAAATAGCGGTCCAGACCCGCGTATTTCAGCTTTATGATCGCGCCTCTTTCAAGGTTTCCAGTTACCAGACCGACCGCGAAATCAGGTTGTTTGGACAGCGCCTCCAGCAGGGCCGCCACCCCAGGCAGAACGCGGATCAACTTGAGTTCACGGGCGCGAGACATTTCTTCCTCAAGGCAGGATAGATAGGATGAAAACAGCGCATCACGAGTGTTTTCGCTCCACTGGTCCGCCATGCCGAAATGCTTCAGTATCCCTTTGACGATCAGGGGATCTGTCATCCCATCGGGGCGGATAACACCGCCATCCACGCTGATATTGAGAACCGATTGGAACGCCCGGTAGAAGGCACGCATACCCGCGCCTTGGGTCGATATGAGTGTTCCATCTATGTCGAAGGCTACCAACAGTATGGCCGGATTTTTCATCTGTTCCTTGAGCGTACCGATTTTGCCGCAAATCTACTTTGTAACAACCTTCGCCGATTTCACCACAATCGTCTGCAGCGGGATATTCGAAAATGGGCCTTTGTTGCCCTTCTTCACCCTGGAGATGGCGTCCACCACATCCATGCCTTCAATCACTTTGCCGAAAACCGCGTATCCGTATCCTCCGCCGGAAGAATCCAAATGGGAATTGTCCTTAAGGTTGATGAAAAACTGGGAAGTGGCGCTGTCAGGAGGATCATAGCGGGCCATGGCCAGCGTCCCGCGAAGGTTCTTGAGTCCGTTTCTGGATTCATTTTTGATAGCGGGTCTCGTCGGCTTTCCCGTCAAGGCTTCCGTGTATCCTCCCAGCCCGATCACGAAATCCACCCGGTGTACTATCGTGCCGCTATAAAACCCCGAATTGACGTACTCGAGGAAATTTTTGGCTGTTATGGGCGCCTTGGCCGCGAACAGCTCCACCTTGATAGTTCCCATCGTTGTATCCAGAACTACTACCGGGTTGGATTTGGCCGTTTTACCCTGCCCCGATGCGGATAGAACGATTACGAACAAAGCGAAAACGGATGCGGTTGCGATCCGAAACTTCATGCTTTTCATTGCAGTTCCTCCATTTTTGCAGAGCCGCTATTCTAGCCGCATTTATGCCGAAAGGATAGAGCGGCAGCAACCCGGGGCCTCAGCCTGCATTTCCCACTGATTGCACAGCAATACGATGAGGGCAAAGATGTATGGATCCGTTGCAGGCCACAGATTGCATATTGCTGCTTGTGCCCTCCATGGCCGGCATTAACCGGCGTTTCTGTCGGGGTATGCCCGCGCTGTCCGGTCAATAATGCAGGTGAAGATGGTTTTTTACGATGCGGCGCACACCCGGTCCGATGCTCTCCCAGCGGGCCGATCCGTTTTTCCTAAGCACTATCATTCTCTGGTCGATCGTGATCTCTTCGACTCCGGGCAAGGCGAACAATTCCGCGATCAGGCCATCATCTGTCGCCGGGATTTCGAGCCGGCTCCGGTACTGGCGGGTTGTTTCGGAGATTTTAGTATCAAGGTAGAAAATCCCTACATCGGATCCCTGGCCCAGGACCTCGGACACGATTCCCACGGCCCCTTCGTTCGAAGACTCCTTGTTTCTGGTTCCATAGAAGCGGAAGACGAACGAGACCAGGACTCCGAGGGCCACAATCAGGGTTAGAAAAAACAGGAGGTTGGTTATTTCATACTTTTTCAGGCTTTTTCTGCCGGCGCTGCGGGCTGCCAAATCCCCCTCCATTCCGGCGGATGGTCTCGCCGCTTCCCGAATAAGTCAGATCCTGCCCGTTTATTCGTAGCGCAGGCACTCGATCGGATCAAGGTTGGATGCCTGAATCGCCGGGTATATCCCAAAAATCAGGCCTATGATCGAACTCACCCCGAAGGAAAGCCCGACAGACCCGG
>Ga0208980_10000389_pt1 | contig 24310 bp, 18 predicted proteins | sample WetSurMetagenome_3_FD_187993 | JGI IMG/M metagenome (GOLD analysis project Ga0208980, IMG submission 187993) | Wetland microbial communities from Twitchell Island in the Sacramento Delta, sample from surface sediment Aug2011 Site A1 Bulk (version 2) | ecosystem: Environmental > Aquatic > Marine... | reverse complement strand
CACGTCCGCTCCTCGTAACGCTGCGGCAGTTGCAAGAGCGAATCCCATCTTTCCGGACGAGTGATTCCCTACGTACCGGACAGGATCAATTGGTTCTTGTGTTGGACCAGCCGTCACAAGAACCTTCCTTCCTTTCAGATCTTGATAACTTTTGTCGAGAATGCTCTCGACAAATCCCACGAGTTTGTCCACTTCCGGAAGTCTTCCGGGGCCGGAAAGCCCACTGGCAAGCTCACCGGAATCCGGCTCAAGCACAAAGCAGCCGGTTTCTCTTAGGACCCTAATGTTTTCCTGTGTCCTCTCGTTGAGGTACATGTCGACGTCCATTGACGGAGCGACCGCAAGCGGGCATCGGAGTGCAAGCACAAGTGTCGAAAGGAAATTGTCTGCAAGCCCATGGGCGAACTTGGCAAGAGAATTCGCCGTAGCCGGAGCGACCAACATGATATCCGCCCACACCGCCAGTTCAATATGCTTCGTCCACTGCATTGTGGGCTGATCTGGAGAGGGGGGAAACATCTCGATAACGACTTCACGTTGGGAGAGCGTTGAGAGCGTCAGGGGGGTAATGAATTCCGTCGCGCTTCGCGTCATCACCACCTGAACTTCCGCGCCGGCTTTCACAAACTCTCGTACCAGCCACGCCGTCTTGTACGCGGCGATCCCCCCGGTTACCCCCAGGATGATGTGTTTCCCTTTAAGCATCAGGGTAAGGGTTATTCTTCTTCTTCCTCTTCCGGTTCTTCTTCAACCGGCGCAGGAACCACTTCCTTTTCCTTGTAGCGCCACTCAAGCTTGCTCTGCATCAGCTCGTCGAGTGCAATGTCGGTGGCCTTTGGGCGTTTCTCGAATTCAAGGCTGACTTTCAGCTGGTCGGGATTCACTTCGACCTCTTCACCCTCAACTTCCAGCTTTGGCGCAAACATTTCGATACGTTGGTTGAATTCTATCTTGGTCTCTTCGTTGACCTGGCGTGCGCGTTTCGACGTGGCAACGATCGCCTCGTGCACGTTCTTCGCCTTGCTCAGGAAAACTTCAAGATCAATGGGTTTGATTGGCATAACGAACTCCTTATGTGTTACGTTGATAGATGTTGTTCTACTAAACTCTGCACTTCACGAATCGCCCTGTCGAGTTCATCGTTCACAACCTGGTGATCGAACCTATTTCCCATCTCCAGCTCCATTGGAACACGATCCAGCCGCCTCTTCAGCGTAACGTCGTCTTCAGTCTGCCGTTTGAGCAGTCGATCTTTCAGCACTTCAAAGCTTGGCGGACGAATGAATATCATCAGCGCCTCAGGATAATGTTTCTTGATGGAAAAGCCGCCCTTCACATCGACATCGAAAAGCAGGTGAAGTCCACCTCTCAAAGCACGGTCCACTTCCCTTTTCAGTGTGCCGTAGTGGTCGCCATACAGCTCCTCCCACTCAACAAACTCTCCTGCTTCTATTCTCCGTTTGAATTCCTCCTTCGTCAGAAAGAAATAGTCCTTGGCGTCAACCTCCCCCACTCGCTTTGCCCGTGTTGTCGCTGAAACGGAAAACCCAAGACTGGGGTTCCGTTTCATAATCTCTTTTGCAATCGTGGTCTTGCCTGAACCACTCGGGGCGGAGATGACGATGAGCTTCCCGGACGGCATGTGCTATTCAATGTTCTGCAACTGCTCGCGGATTTTCTCCAGCTCCTCTTTCACGCTCACAACGAGGTGGGCAATCTCCGATGCACTTGATTTTGAGCCAATGGTGTTTGCTTCCCGGTTCATCTCCTGCACGAGAAAATTCAGTTTGCGACCGGAGGGTTCCTTGTCCTCAAGCGCCTGGAGGAAGAATTTATTGTGACTACTGAATCGCACACACTCTTCCGTCACATCCAGCCGATCGGCAAGCAGCGCAAGCTCCATCTCCAGTCGGCCTTCATCGACCGTTTCATTCTCAAGAATTTTCTGAATACGTTCTCTGAGTCGCGCCCGCTCTGCCGGGACTTGTTCTTTCGAAAGGATCTCAATGCGGCGCAGCGTTTGTTCAATAGCGGTAACGCGTACGCGGAAGTCCTTCTTCAACTCCTCCCCTTCATTCCGCCGCATCTCTGCAAGATCGTCGAGAGCTTTGTTGAGGGCAAGTTGCGTTACTTCCCACTCATCCTCATCGGCACCGTCGAGCACCGGCTGCTCAAGCACCTCGGAGAATCTGAGGAGATGCTCCAGCTTCACAGACTCCTTCACCTTCACGGTCTTGCGAAGCTGATTCAACAGCTTGTAGTAGTCCCTTGCAGCCGTTGCATTGATTGCAAGGGGCGGCTTCCCGTTCTTTTCTCGCTCAACCGTCGCAAGCAGGTTGACCTTCCCCCGGGAGATTTTCTTCCGGACAATCTCTTTAACTTCATTCTCTCGTAGGGAAAGCGAGCGGGGTAAACGGGTTGTGACTTCTAGGAACCGGCTGTTGACGCTGCGGAGTTCGATGGCAACCGTGATTCCTTTTCTTGCTGCCTCGCCGCGCCCGTAGCCGGTCATACTGGCTATCATGCTTCCTCTTTTGGGGGCTCTACGTACTCAAAGTATGAAAACTCGTCTGGAGTTGCAATCGAAACTTTGACACATATTCCGCACCGGTTCGTCAACAGGTTATCCACATCGAATCTCGGTCTCGTTGGCAAAGGGGGCGTTTTTCAATATATTGTTGATAACCCATGTTGAGCAATTATTACACGCTGGCAATTCTCGCAACTGATCTTGACTCCAAGATTCGGGACAGAACTATCACGGGAGCTTACTCTCAAGAAAAGGATGAACTGGTTCTCTCTTTTGATGGATTGTTGGATTCCCTCATCGTTTCGTGTTCGCCCAACGTGAACACGTTGTATCTTCATTCAAGTTTTTCCCGTGCCCGTGCGAACTCTGTTGATGTTCTGAAAACGATATGCGGGAAGCAAGTTGTTTCGGTATCCATTCAACCGATGGACAGAGTAATTTCATTTCAATTGCAGGATGGGGTCAAGATTCTTACTCAGTTCTTTGGCTCCAAGGCAAATGTACTACTGGTTGATGATTCATCGCTGGTTGTCGATGCATTCAAGAACGCACGGTCAGTCGTTGACAGTAGATATGCACCATTGGAGGGAGAGATTGTTCACGACTTTGCGGCGTTGAGAGCGTTGGTCGCCGAAGAACCCACTCAAACCGTGTTCTCTCTCTTGAAGCGCGCGTTTCCCGTTCTCGGCTCGACTTTGGCAAACGAGATTCTCTTCCGAGCCGGTGTGTCAGTCAGAGCGCAAGGACAAGAAATGAGCGACGAACAGATACGCAGACTGGCGGGCTCCTTCACGACATTGTTGACAGAACTTAGCCGTCCGATTCCTCGGGTGTACATCGGCAAGGAACCACCTCATACACCTCATCGCTTCTCGGTAGTAGCGCTGAATCATTGCCACGACTTTGAGGAGCGGCTTTTTCCAGACATTCACGAGGCAATTCGTTTCTTTATTTCAAAGACAAGGTCGGCTAGCACTCTTCTTGCCAATGCAAGTGAGATCGTCGCCACCTTGCACCAGCATTCGATAAAGCTTCAGCGTACAATCGGAGCGGTGGAGGAAGATCTCAAGACCACCTCGCGAGCGGATGAGTATGATCGGTATGCGACGACCCTCATGGCAAATCTCGGCGCAGTAAAGAAGGGCATGAAGTCGGCAACGTTCCCCAGTGAGGATGGCCCGGTGACGGTTCCCTTGGATTCCGCGCTGTCGCCAGTTCAAAATGCACAGCGCCACTTTGAGAAGGCGAAGAAGTCCAGGCTCGCATACGATCAATCCCGGAAGCGGTTGGTTGAACTGCGGGGAACATTACACCTAGCGGAAGAACTGCTTGCCGCCGCAGAGGCAATCACTACGAAAGAAGGGCTTAGGCAGTTCATGGGTGACAGTGCGAAACAGCTCGACAAATTTGGGATTGGGGAAAAGGCAAAGGAGCGAGAGGAGCTTCCGTTTCGGATATTCGTGGTTGACGGCGGCTTTGAGGTCTGGGCGGGCAAGAGTAGTCGCAACAACGACGAACTGACAATGAAACACTCCAAGCCGAACGATCTCTGGTTCCACGCGCGTGGTGCCAGCGGCTCGCATGTTGTGCTCAAGACAAATACCAGCAACGGAGAACCGAGCAAGAAGGCGAAAGAACAGGCCGCCGGCATCGCGGCTCACTATAGTAAGATGAAGAATGCGAAAATGGTCCCCGTCGCAATGACTGAGCGGAAATACGTTCGCAAGCCCAAAGGCGCTCCACCCGGAACGGTCGTGCTCGAACGAGAGAAGGTGATCTTTGCCGAACCTGCACTCCCAAAGGGCAAGGCGGGGAACGGATGAACTCTCTAGTCTCATGCCATCATAATCAAACACGTGAATCATATTCCGGCCATCAACCATGAAGCGTAAACTCCGACGCAGGATCTCGCCTGAATCAATGTCTCTGGCTACACGAGCCATTCACGGCAGGAAGCTCTTCCCTTACCAGGGAACGGTTTCCACACCGATTGCACAGACGTCGACATACCGATTCGCGAGCTCGCACGATGCGGTTCGCTATGCCCAGGGCGACCCGGATGTGTACGTCTACACACGGTATCATAATCCAACAGTCCGCGAAGCCGAGGAACGGCTGGCCTTGATGATGAACGCCGAACGGGCATTGCTTTTTTCGTCCGGCATGGCGGCAATCTCTTCGGCCGTGTTCTCCCTGGTGGGGGCTGGCGACGAAATCATCAGTACCCCGGCATTGTATGGGGGCACATACAGATTCTTCAGAGACATCTTACCCCACTACAATATCACCGTGAAATATGTGCAGCCGGATTCTCTGGCAGATATGCGCGACCTCGTCACCCGCAACACAAAGCTCGTTTACTTTGAGACTCCGACGAACCCAACGCTTGGCCTCGTCGATATCGCGAAGGTTGTGGCTGAAACCAGAAGGGCCGAGAAGAGGGTTGGAGCGAGAATCACAATCATGATCGACAACACCTTTGCTTCGATCGTCAACCAAGACCCATTCTCTCTTGGAGTCGACGTTATCATGGAAAGCGGCACAAAGTACCTCGGAGGGCACAGCGACATTATGGCCGGGGTGATTGCCGGGAAGAAGAAGTTTGTCGCAGCCGTTCACACTCAGTTGAAATATTTTGGCGGCTGTGCCGATCCTTTTGCTGCCTACCTCATGGTGAGAAGTCTGAAGACCTTTGAGCTAAGGGTGCATCGTCAGAACGAAAACGCTTTGGCGCTGGCGAAATTTTTACGCCGTCATCCCAAAGTGACTCGAGTACTGTATCCTGGTCTCTCGTCTCATCCCCAACACTTAATCGCCAAAAAGCAGATGAATGGCTTTGGCGGAATGGTAACGATTGAGGTGGCCGGTGGAGTGAAGTCAGCCGTGAAAGTATGCGACTCGCTGAATGTCGCCCTTAACGCGATGTCCCTCGGCGGCACGGAGACGTTGGTTTCCATTCCTGTATATTCCTCTCATGTCAACATGAGTCGCAGTGAACTCAAGAGCCATGGTGTTACTCCGGGCATGATTCGCATTTCGGTTGGAGTTGAGGGCATTGAAGATCTGAGAAGAGACTTTCAACAGGCATTAAACACAATATGATTGGACTCTCAAACCGTCGGTTACCTTGCGAACCAATCCCCTTTTGCGTAACTTGGCAGGCGCTTTCACGTAAGAGATGCTCCATCGAACCTTTGGTCACGCCGCAATGGTCTAACGGTTGTCGCGGATCCAACGACATAAACACATAGCATTGAATGACATCAGAAACATAGCGATCCTCGGCTCTACGGGTTCAATCGGACGGAGCGCTCTGGAGGTAATCAGCAACCACCCTGACCGCTTTCGTGTCACGTATCTAACAGCCAACAGGAACGTGGAGCTGCTGAAGGAACAGATCAACCACTTCAGACCAAAGGGTATCGTCCTGCTGGAGGGGTCTCAGGTTTCCGTTCTGCGAAGCAGCATAGATGAAGAGACAGAGATATTGGTCGGAGAGGAAGGGCTGCGGGAAGTCGTCCAACGCACCGACGTTGACCTTGTGCTGAACGCACTCGTGGGTTTTGCCGGACTGAAACCTACTCTTTACGCCATCGAAGCGGGCAAACACATTGCTCTGGCCAATAAGGAAACCCTTGTGGTTGCTGGCGATATTATCATGAGAAAAGTTCGGGAGCGTGGAGTGCGGTTGCTTCCAATAGATAGCGAGCATAGCGCAATTCTTCAATGCCTGCGGGGAGAGAATATCGCCGAAGTAGACCGTCTGATTCTCACGGCCTCGGGCGGTCCCTTCCTGAATCTCGACAAGGATCAGTTCCGTACCATCACGGTGGAGCAGGCGCTGAACCATCCGACGTGGAGAATGGGAAACAAGATTACGATAGACTCCGCGACACTGATGAACAAGGGGCTCGAAGTGATCGAAGCGTTCTGGCTATTCGGCCTTCCCCCAGAGAAGATCGAGGTTGTGATCCATCCCCAGTCAATTATTCACTCCATGGTCGAGTTCGCTGATGGGTCCATCAAGGCGCAACTTGGCATACCGGACATGAAGCTGCCTATCCAATATGCGCTCATGTACCCTGAAAGGCCAGCGGCGGCACATCGGCGGCTCGATTTCGAAACCCTTCGCCAGATGACGTTCCAGAAACCGGATACCGGGAAGTTCCGGTGCCTTGCTCTTGCGTTTCGTGCCCTCGATGCCGGTGGAACGATGCCAGCTGTTTTGAATGCAGCAAACGAGATTGCTGTCCAGTTGTTTCTTGAGCGACGCATTTCCTTCGATACCATTCCTACAATGATTGAAGAAGCAATGGCAGCACATACCACCATTCACAACATGTCGCTACTCGATATTGTGGCCGTCAACAAGGAAACTCGCGAATTCTGTCTACAGGTTGCAGCAGCATAGAAGAAGAGGAAGCGATACATGCAGATACTCGACACGCTGTTTTACTTTGTTATCACGCTCGGCATACTTGTGTTTGTGCATGAGCTGGGACATTTTCTCGCCGCGAAACTCTGCGGCATGCGCGCCGATGTGTTTGCGCTCGGCATGGGCAACCGGCTCTTCGGGTACAACAGGGTGAATGGCTTCTCGCTTTGGAAGCTGGATGAATCGGTGGATCTGGGCAACCATACCGACTACCGTGTCGCCGCCTTCCCGATCGGCGGCTATGTGAAGATTGCCGGAATGATTGATGAAAGCTTCGATACAGACTTCACGGGCAAGTCGCCAGAGCCGTGGGAATTCCGGGCAAAACCCATGTGGCAGCGCATGACTGTCATCTCAGCGGGCGTCATCATGAACATTCTGCTCGCGATCCTGATCTTCTGGGGGATTAATTATACACAGGGTCGCAGCATTCGCAATACAACGGAGATCGGGTACGTTCTTGAAAGAAGTCCGGCGGCAACAGCCGGGTTGATGGTGGGCGATAGGATCCTCTCAATAAATGGAGAGTCTATTGGCCACTGGGATCTTATCCTGGACAAAGCGTATATCGAGAACAGTGGGCAGGACCTCAAAATCACCGTCCTGCGAGATGGCAAAGAAGCAGCACTATTTCTTCCGCGTTCTTCAATACCCGAACCCACCGCCATCTCATTTGGGATCATCCCCGCAATGACCGACGTGGTCATTAACACGGTTGAACACGGGATGCCAGCCGACAAACTCGGTCTCCAACCCAACGATGTGCTTGTCACTCTGAGTGACCGGCCGATCAAGTTCAACCAGATGGTGGTTGATCTGGTAAAAGCTCATGCAAGAAAGGAACTGAAGATTGAATGGAGGCGCGGAACCGACATCATGAGCGGGATGGTGCATCCCACTGACGATGGTCGCATTGGTGTTGGACTGGAGATGCGATACAATGGTCCTATCACGAGGTTGGACTACTCGCTATTCGGAGCACTCCCGCAGGGACTGCAAGACATTGTGAACGTCACCAAACTATCTGTTCAGCAGATATGGCAAATGATCACCGGTAAGATCGCTTTCACCAAGAACATTGGCGGACCGATCAAGATTGCCCAGATTGCCACACAGACTGCCGAGCGTGGTGTTGTTACGTATTTTGGATTTGTCGGACTCCTTAGCATTAGCCTCGCCATACTCAACATTCTGCCTTTCCCTGCACTCGACGGGGGGCATCTTCTCTTCCTGGTCTATGAGGCAATCTTTAGGAGAGAGATCCCTGTGAAGATCAAGCTTGTGCTGCAGCGTGCAGGCGTTGCATTGCTCCTCGTTTTCATGGCTTTTGTCCTCATCAACGATATCATTAACTTCTGACCTCTGGGCGTGTCGTTTTTTCCCTCGCTCCGGTCCCAGGATGTGACGTCGGTCTCTCCGGGCACCCTTCTGTTTGCAATCGTGAGCACAATTCCTTATACTTTCCCCACGCTGATGGGTGTTGGGCCCGTCAGAATGAACACTCTAAAGAGGGGGAATGTATGCGAACAGGATTCCGTTTCATTGCGCTTCAAGCGTTTGCGTTGTTTTGCCTATCGTTCTGTTCCTTTCGCGCTGTCGGTCAATCCCCCGTCGTACTCTCTCATATCGTTGCCTCCGTAAACCAACTTTCCATTGGCGATATTAACTTCAGGAATTCCACCACTCCGAAGTGGCTGTTTACAATCAACATTCAGGTTGTAGGGGGGGGGAGCCTTGAGGTAGAGATGGAGGTATTCGTGAACTTCACGCTGCCCGGTTACGAAAGCCCTCCGGAAGCTCTGAGAATTGCGACAGAGCCTTTCACCGTGAATGGAATGAGATCCGTATCGAACCTTGATTTTGACAGGACAATACCACTCAAGCCGGGAAGCCAGGGGTACTCTCTCGATCCCGAAGCCAGGAGACGGCTGGAAGAAGTTGCTCTGCCAACTGGGCAAATTCCGGCTGGCACATACAGCTTCCGTGTTGTAGTTACCCCCGTTGGCGGCACACTTCATGAACCGGGCGAAACAGGCTTTGAGCTTGGCTTGTCCAACCCAACGATCGTCCAGTTGTTGTCTCCTGCTGATGGTGACCAGTTTGCCAGTCGTTTTCCTCTTTTCCAGTGGTTGTATGATGGCCCCTCTTCTCGAATTTCAGTTTTTGAGAAGTTCCCGGGTCAGGCTTCCCTTGAAGAGGCAGCATCGGGAGTTCCACACTACTCGGCAACGTCAGGAACGAATTCGCTTCAATATCCTTCTTCCGGCACACGGATCCTCGAGCCAGGAAAGACCTACGTATGGTTTGTCGAGGGACTCATTGGTTCGGCGGGAGGAACAACCGTTGTTCGCAAGAGCGATTTGAGATCGTTTGCCGTTGCATCCGTTGGCGCACAATCACTCTCCTCTATTCTTGACGAGCTTGCCCGAATTCTACCTCAGTATCAAGGGCTTTTTGATGACCTTAAGGCACAGGGTTTCACAAACTCCGCGACTCTGCGCCTGAATGGCAGCGTGATTACTCTCTCGGATCTTCAGCGGGTGCTGAATACGTTTCGTCGAAATCCAGACGCTGTAACATCTGTAGAACTAGAGTAGACAAAGGGGGATTTGCATGAACGCAATATTGAGGCTTTGTATTCCCCCCATTCTGACAGGATTCATTCTGCTCGGAAGGGGCGCAGCAGCTCCTCCACCTTCTGCAGGTTCTGTTGCCCTGATCAGTAAGGTCGTGCTTGATGTGACCTGCAAAGAGGCGGGAAGCGATTGGCAAAACGCAAAGAGAGGCCAGACTCTTGCATCGGGCGATAAGGTGAAAACCGGATCGAAATCCGTTGCAATCATCAAGTTCAAAGACAACAGTCTCGTCCGAGTGCGAGAACTTACAGAATTAACAGTGACAGGAGCAATGAATGGCTCCGCGTTTTCGAAGGCGGTGGAAATGAAGAGCGGTGTCGTGGGATTCAACATCAAGAAACAGCAGGCCGGAGAGGAATTCCGGTTCAGCTCTCCAACTTCGGTGGCATCGATTCGGGGAACCGGAGGGTCGTTCTGTTCCTCAACGGTTGCCGATACACTAATAGTAACGGCGGGCCTCGTTGAATTCACCAATAACTCCTCAGACCAGAAGGTGGATGTGCCCGCGGGCTACACTGGTATTTCAAAACCCGATGGCACCATTGCTGTGCGTCCTTCAACGCCAGAGGAACAAGCCGCTGCAGAACAGGCTGCCCGCGTAAGTGAAGAGGACAATAGGCTCGAGTTTGACTTGCGAGACAACAGAGGCAACTCGAAACGGCTTAAGATCGACTATAAGGAATAGTTAAAGATCCTCTGGCACGAGGGAAGCTCTACTGAATGCACACCTTCTTCTTGTTGCCAGGGTGATGTGGTTGGTGTGTGAGGGCCCCGTGGGAATTGCACCTATGGGCCTTCTCTTTATAGACGCATGTTGAAGACATACTCCCCATACAAAGATTCCCTCTCTGGAAAAGAGAGAGGGAGCAGGATGTTATTTTCGGCGTTGCTCTCTGTTGTTTTTGCAGCGTCGATCATTGCGCCCGGTGCTGTCGTTTCCCAGGTCTCCACAAAAGTCGCCTCGGTCACCCCATCCTCTGCTGCCCCGAAAATACCAGTTACGCTGCGCGTTGCCCTTCACCAAGGAGAAACAATTGAGAAAGTTTATTTGGCCTACCGTGCCTTTGGATCCGGCGACTATACTAGGGTTGAGATGGACATCGTTGGCAACACCGCCGCCGCGACCCTACCCGCACAGGCTGTTCTTCCACCATTTGTCGAGTATTATATTGTGTTGCTAAATCGCGGCGGCTGGCTGGAATCGTACCCCCTTGGTGAAGGTGTTGACCCCTTTGAGACTCCTCCCGGCAAAACCCTGCAACTCCGCGTAGGTATCGAGGGTGAGTCGGACACACAAATTGTTTTTCTCAGTCCCGATCCCGAAGTCCGTGTTTCTCCAGCAGATGCATTGATATCGGTGTCCCTCCTCCGTGCTGATTCACTCGTGGTGAAGCGTGCGACACAAATCTTGCTGGATGGCGCTGACATCACGGCGGGAGCCGTTATGAGTGACGATATAATCGTCATTGCACCAGAAAACACGGGGGTCACTATCCGGCCCGGTCCGCACCGACTAACGGTTCGACTTTTCAACCGGGAGGGAAGGCTTCATCGCAGCGCTTCGATCACCTTCACAGTTACGGGTGCGAGTGTCTCGATGGCGGAACCAACTGACGCGTGGCGGTATACGACATCTATTCAGCTCGAATCACGTCACGAAGAAATCGGCTCGATGGGGACGTGGTACAACCGCGGCAGTATTCTGTTCGCAGGATCAGGCGGTGACTGGCGATTCAACGGAAATGCCTTTGTCACTTCAGATGAGAAGGCAAATCGCCAACCACAGAATCGATATTATGCCAGTGTTGAGTCGCCCTGGCTTCGCGTTGGCTATGGAGACGCGTATCCCTCGTTTCCCAACCTGATCATGAGCGGGAAACGTGTCCGCGGATTGATATCCACTGTCAGGCTGGATTGGTTTGGTGTGGATCTTGCCCTTGGGAAAACATCTCGTGACATTGAAGGGGCGCTGCTTCAGACCATTGGGAGGGATACCCTCGGGGCAGCTCAGCAAGCGGACCCGAGCGCTGCCTACGCTCCAATTAATGATACAACCTGGGGGAAATTCTCATACGGCACGTTCAGCAGGAGCTTGTTTGTCGTCAGGCCCAGCTTTGGCTCTGGTGAGTTCTGGCAGTTCGGTTTTACGTGGCTTAAATCAAAAGACGACGTTGGCAGCATCCGCTATGGAGTGCGTCCGCAGGAGAATATTGTTCTGGGAACCGATTTTGTGGCGCGCTTCGACGAAAGGCGGATCGAAATCTCAGGGCAGGGCGCCTTCAGCGCATTCAACAGCGATATTTCGAGCGGAACCTTTACCGACGCAGACATTGACAGCCTCTTCGAGGACGAGTCGAAGAGAAATGAGGCTCGTGAAGTCCGGGACATCTTGTCGAAATTCATCACCGTCAATGAAAACCTTACTCCTCTTTCACTCAAGAAACTCGCGACGGCTGCCTGCGATGCGTCTCTCACGTTGAACTACTTTGACAATGCCCTCAAGTTTGCCTACCTCTTCAGGGGAAGCGACTACAGCTCTCTCGGACAGACATTTCTCCGCAAGGATATTCAAGGAATTACCGTTACCGACAGGATTCGCCTTGCAGAAAATCGCGTATTCGCGACAGCCGGGATAGAGATGCTCAAAGACAACACAAGCAAATCAAAGATTGCGACGACCTCATTCACGAACTTCAACATCGCTGTAAGTTACTTCCCCGATACAGAGTATCCAAGTGCAACCCTGGGATATGGTCTTTTTTCCAGCAAGAACTACCTCGATGGAAACGCTGTTTATGCCATCGACGATGTAACGAACAGGTTCTTTCTTCAATCGTCGTATGATTTTCAGGCGTCTGGACAACACACAGCATTATTCAACTTGACAGCGTCGAACCGCATGGACTACTCGTCCCGGCAATACAACGTTAAGAATATCACGGTTTCACTCGGGCTGAACACAAAGTATTCAGTTCCCCTCCAGACCAACGTCGATCTCAGCATCAATGCAAATACGCTGCCGACGTCAGCCACTCAGAACTCGAGCGGACAGTTCAACTACACCACACTTTCTTTGGGTGCCAGATACGTTCTTGTTCGGGATATCTTCTTCATTATGGCTTCTGCTTGTCCTTCCTTCGGCGATTTCAAGCGCACGGCCTGGGATTCGAGCATCGAATGGGTTGCGATGCAAGCGATGACGTTTGAACTCCAATTCGGCTTCTACAACAACCACGGGTTAGCAAACGATACGATCTGGAGTCTGCGCTACCGGTACGATATCTGACCGACCGAGAAGCTCATGACAAAGCCTCGACTTCCGATAACGCATTCCCGCTGGCTTTCAAAACTGGGCCTTGCCCTTGCTGTTGCACTTCTCGTCGTCGTCGTCACTCAGGAGAGGATCCTGAAACTCGGCATTATTGCGCGGTTGGAACTTGCTTCTATTGATTACAGATTTGAATCACGCGGTGTGAATGCTTCTTTCAAGGATTCAAGTGACGTAGTTATCGTCGAGATTTCCGAGGAGTCATTCAAATCGCTGCCTGAGAAGTGGCCGTGGCCACGCTCATACTATGCCCGCCTCGTCCGGAATTTGAAAGCTGCCGGTGCCCGTGTAATAGGTATCGACCTCATACTCGGAAGAAGCACGTTCGGCACCAAGGATGATGAGGATCTTCGTGCGGCAATCCTCGAAACCGGGACCGTTGTCCTCGCCGGGAAAGCCCCTCAGCAGGAACCTATGTATGAAATTGTGACGGCACACGAAGACTTTGGCAACATGTTCTTTGATGTTGACAGCTCGCTTGGTGCGGTCAATGTGCTCAACGATGCCGATGGGGTCTTGCGGCGATACAGGCCAATGTGGGGGACCAACACATCGCTCCTCATCCCGGCGTTTGCGTTTGCCGTCTTGGACAAGTACTATAGCCTCCCCGCCTTGAGCATTGTCGAGAATTATGCGGACCACTTTGTCTTCATCCATGCCGGGATGCCAAAGTACGACGCCACATCATTTCTTATCAACTTCTATGGACCCTCCGGCTCCTTTCGGCGGGTGAATTTCGCCGACGTCATTGATGACGAAACGCTTACGACCACCGAAGAGGCGCAAACGGGAACCGAGCTCAACCTCTTCAGCGACCCCGATATCGGCTACCTGTACAGCGGCATGTTCAAGGATAAAATTGTCCTCGTCGGGTCCATGGCCCCCGAAGAACACGATCTTTTTCCGGTATCCTTCGCGCGAGGCCTGCAGGTGGGGGACAATCTCATGTATGGAGTTGAGATACACGCAAACGTAATCGAGAGTGTTCTGCGCAACGAGTTCCTGCGCAAACAATCTGCAACAACAGAAATCCTCCTCATTTTCATTCTCACGGTGGCGACATTTGTTGCGATATCTGCTTTCAAGAGTTCGAAAACCAAACATGCGTTCCTTGTGGAGCTGAACGGGTTCTTGTTTGTGGTTGCCGGGGTGTTCATCATAGGTTACGCCGCCCTCGTCTTGTTCAACAAACAGAACTACCTGCTCACTGCAATCAGCCCAATCCTTGCTGTTGTGGCGGGTTATGTTTCCAGCACCGTCTACCATTTCGTGGTCGAGCGGAAACAACGCATGCTGATAAAGGCGATGTTCAGCACATATGTGAATCCGTCGGTTGTGGAGGAGTTGATCCTAAACCCCGACAAACTCAAGCTGGGCGGCGAGAGAAGAGAACTTACAGTCATGTTCAGTGACATCGAAGGCTTCACTACAATCTCTGAACAGATGGAATCCCAGAAGCTCGTGAGTCTGCTGAACGAGTACCTGAGCGCTATGACTGAGCTTGTGATGAAACACGATGGCACGCTTGATAAATTTGAAGGTGACGCCATTGTTGCGTTCTGGGGCGCACCGATACTACAGGACGATCATGCCATGCGGGCCTGCCTCTGTGCTCTACAGATGCAAGAGGCGCTTGTCGAGATCCGTCGGCTCTGGAAGGAACAAAACAAACCATGCATCAACGTCCGCATTGGTATCAACACGGGGGAGATGGTTGTAGGAAATATGGGGGGCGCCGGGAAATTCGATTACACGGTCATTGGCGACAGCGTTAATCTCGCCTCGCGCCTGGAAGGAACAAACAGGCAATACAAAACAGGCATCCTGGTGAGCGAACAAACCTACGCTCTGGTGAAGGGAAGAATTCTTGGGCGCGAGGTCGACCTTATTAGCGTCAAAGGCCGATCCGCCCCCCTCCGGATATTCGAGCTTCTACGAGTCAGTGACGGTGGTGTTGATCGTTCACTGGAGGAACTGATCGCCGTCTACGAAGAGGGGCTGAGACTATACAGAGCAAGGCAATGGAAAAATGCCACAACGAGATTTTCTCAGGCACTGCGCACAAAGCCCGACGACTATCTCTCGCAACTGTACCTTGAACGGGCATCTCACTACACACACAGCCCACCTCCAGTGGGGTGGGATGGGGTATTCATCATTCAGACGAAGTAGCTACCAAAGAACATTCTGAACGAAAGCCTCCTGCAATGACGCCGCTTCGGGGATTCTCTTCTCGTCGACCCTGCTTGTCATGAGCATGCTCACTTCATAGACTTCGTCTCCAGCATCTACGAGAACAATACGAACCAGATCTCCCGGGTGTCCGGTGGCGTACTCATATGTGCACACCTTTGTTCCCCGTAGTGTTGAGACCACTGGCTGCATCACGATGGTGAGCCCTTTCTCACCAGAAGCAATGGCCAGCGTCAGTTCCGCTACCCGTCCGAGATCTGTCCGGTTCACTTCACGCCTCGTCTCGGCATCAATCACAACTTCTCGCACTCCAAGAGTGGCGGCATAGTCGCTGCGCACAAGCCAAATAAGGCTGTTGGAGGAAGGGGCATCATGCGTGGCGTCTAGCCAGCCGATGGGAGTTCTGTAGCGGAGCTTTCCGTCAAGGGAGGAGAAAAACTCTTGGGTGAAAGGGCTTTCAAAAGCATGTGGCGTGCTCGCACACGCCACAATGAAAAGAGAGGCAAGAAGAGACAAACAAGAGGGGAGGGCTCTCGGACGTCGGCCCATTACAAGTCACCGGCACGCTTGAATTGTTCCGCTTCCAGTGTGAACATTAAGGAAATGCGGTGCGTGTTGCCGAGCTGGTTTGTAGCGTCAAACTTTGCAAACGAATAGTCGATGTTGAGCTTTGGAAGCCTGACGCCGGCCCCCATGGTTAACTGCTTCACATCGCTGTAACCAAGGCGGAGGGCGATGAGATTCTTGAACTGGTATTCCAGTCCCGTGTGAAGATCGAGGCTGACGGCGCCGACGTGAGCCAGGGATGCATACTTGCGGTTCTCGAACCTGATATCAAAATCCACCGCAGGAGCAAACCGTCCACCGAAGGCCTCGATGAAGTACGCCGAGCCAACTTTCATGGTGGGTGAGATCAACTCGTTACGACCTGTGCTCCATGCGAGAAATGTTGTTGTAACATCCTGCAGGTTTGCTCCAAGCTGCATATTCTCGAATGGCGTATACCACACCCCGACATCAAGGCCAAGGCCCGTGGCCGACGCATCGCCCAATTCTCGCCGGATGATTTTGACATTGGCTCCATAGGAGAAAACGTCGGATTGCTTTTTTGAGTAGGTGAAGTAGAATGCCCAATCGGCTGCATTGAAGTAGGTCACTCTGGCGGCGTCAATACGAACCCATCGAGCGGGATCGTTTGTCGGGTTGTTGTTCTCGTCAACTGCCGCACTCTCTGTGTTGGGAATGTCATCCACCCCAAGTCGAATCACGCTGAAGCCCAGGCTTGTGTTCGTCCCGAACGGGATAGCCGCTGCACCGTAGTCGTAGTTCACCAGGTTGCCAAACTGTTCATCGTGCATGAGAGCGAACTGCGGGTAGTTAATCTGGGACAGCCCGGCCGGGTTCCAGTAGCCCGCGGTAACGTCGTTGGCAAGAGCAACAAAAGCGCCACCCATCCCCAACGCGCGACCTCCAACACCAAGCGAAATAAATTCGCCTGCGTACTTCGCAACTCCCGTTGCCGCAATTGCCGATGCCGACACCAGCATCGCCGTCACTAACCCTCGTGCTTTCATCGCTCACCTCTTGACGAAAAAGCCGAACGTTGACGCTGTCCGGACTAATTGAACCACAGATTAGTTATATGCTTCCGTACAACTCATTAACAACTTATCTGATGGTTCGCGCTCCCAATAATGCTGAAAGCAAAATCCGAAAATCACCACTAAAAGTCAAGAAAACTCTGCCTCGCGAATCGGCCCATCACCCTCCCGGAACCAATGGCTTCACCTGTTGAGGTAATCACGACACTAAAAGCGCAATTACTGCAACGGTTCGGCACCAAGTTCCCGGATCATAGCCTTGACAATCGGATGTTCATCCTGAGGCGGGTGCACTTGAGGCGTTCCCTTCATCGGCACGGCTTGCTTTTGTGTCAGTGGTGTAATCTCGGGTTCAATGCGGGCGCGAGCATTAAAGACTTTCTGTACGATTTCGCTGAGGAGGTCCTTGTTGCGTTTAATGGATGACGACTGAAACTCGTTCGCGCAGCCAATATGGATTATTCCTCCGTTAACCCCAAGTGGCATCGCCGAGTCCATTACCGACCCGAGAGCAATCTTCTGCTGGCGGATCTCCTGGATCAGTTCGTGCCATCGCGAAACAAGCTCTCCGTCTGTGATGCTCGGACGTTGAGGGGAATCGATCGGAACGGCGACAACGGGTGGTTGGATTGGAAGAGACCGAACGAAGGATGACTTCGAGAACATTGGCCGCTGTGCGGGCACAACGGTCCTGGCGGCAGCACTTTCGGCAACGAATGATGCGGGAACGGACGAAACAATGGGAACCTGACTCACCGATTGTGTGCTACGGAGTTTTTTTTTCAACTCCTCGACACGCTGAATCAATTCGCCAACCTCAACGGCGGCAGGCATCGTGACCATCTGAACCATATCGGCCTCCAGCCTGAACCGCGGCTGCGCGCTCCATCGTATCGAAGACTCGGTGCCATTCACGAACCGCTGCAGACGTAGCAAGTCGGGGATAGAGAAGCGTTGGGCCTCTTCGGCATAACGCTTCCTGTAAACGTCGGACACCTCGATCAAATCCGTAGATTGTGTGGTCTTCGCAATGAGGATGTTCCGAATGTGCTCTGAAAGTCCCCCAAGGAACTCCTTGATGTCGTGACCGCCAGACATAAGTTCTTCAACAAGAGCAAGCCCTCCCTTTGCATCCTTCGCCTTTATCAAGTCGGTGACACGGAAGTAGACTTCCTGGTCAACAATATTCAGTGCCCCCATGATTTGTTGATGCGTGATTGTTCCCCCACAGAGAGACACGATCTGGTCAAAGATGCTCTGGGCATCGCGTAGCGAACCATCGCCCCGTTTCGCAATCAGTAGCAGCGCATCTTCATCGATTTCAAGGCCTTCCTCTGCCGCAATGCTCTTAAGGTTGGCAGTGATCTCGTGAATTGCTATCCGTCGGAAATCGAAACGCTGGCAACGAGAGAGAATGGTAGCGGGGAGCTTGTGGACTTCTGTGGTGGCAAAGATGAACAGCACGTGCGTCGGTGGCTCTTCAAGCGTCTTGAGCAAGGCGTTGAAAGCTTCCTTCGTCAACATGTGCACTTCGTCGATAATGTAGACTTTATACTTTCCTTTGGCCGGAGCGTAACGCACAGACTCCCGAAGATTGCGAATTTCTTCCACGCCGCGATTAGACGCGCCGTCAATCTCCAGCACGTCGAAGCTGCGTCCTTCGGTAATCTCCCTGCAAATCTCGCACTCGTTGTCGGGATTGTTGTCTTTCGGGTTTGGACAATTCACCGCCTTGGCAAGAATGCGCGCTGTTGTAGTCTTGCCGCAACCGCGTTGGCCGGCAAAGAGGTAGGCATGGGCGAGACGTTTCGTGGCAATGGCATTGCGGAGCGTGGTGGTCACATGGCCCTGACCAACAACGTCTTCAAATCTCATTGGCCGCCACTTCCTGGCCGTAACGATATAGTCACTCATAACGGTTTGTGCTGCAAATATCGGTTAGAAAACTGATCTACCCGGTTGTGCGCGTCGTGCAGATTTTCCGGTTCGCAAACACGCCGGTTCCTCATTACTTCAGACTTTGTTACCTCGGTGCTTCCAATATATCCCAATCGCTTCAGATATTCAACACCGTCAAGATTACGCGACTCATGGAGCACCGTAGATTGTCGGTTCCGGCGCAAACGGATGTGTTGTGTAGACCGTTTACTATCTCGGTTTCCGGCTCTGGGGCATCCTACGTGAGAATACCTGGAACAGCGCGTCTTCAATCCGCTGAATTGGAACAATTGAGAGACCTTCTTTGACCCTTTCGGGAATCTCTGAAAGATCCTTTTCGTTCTCCTGTGGTATGAGGACAGTCCTCATCCTATTCCGCTGCGCAGCAATCAACTTTTCGTTCAATCCTCCAATCGCCAGAACTTCTCCCCGGAGTGTGATCTCACCGGTCATGGCCACGTCGCTGCGGGCCGCCTTGCCGCTCACCGCAGAGTACATTGCTACAGCCATCGTGATCCCGGCAGAGGGACCATCTTTGGGTATCGATCCTTCAGGCAGGTGAATGTGAATTTCTTTTCCTTTGTTGAAGGAAGGATCAAGACCCAGCTTCTTCGCGTTCGACCGGAGATAGCTCAGTGCCGCCTGTGCAGACTCCTTCATCACGTCGCCGAGTTGACCAGTAAGAGTAAGCTTCTCCGCTCCCTTCATGACGCTAACATCAACGTTTAGTATATCGCCGCCCACACTCGTCCACGCCAGTCCTGTTACCGAACCAATACGAAGTTCCTCAGACCGCGCACGCTGCCTGAATTTCGGCACGCCAAGATATGCTTCAACCTTTTCCGGCTCGACAACCATGCCCGATTTTCTTGAGCGGCGAGCGTTCTTCTTGCTTTGTCGCACAATATCCTTCGCTACCTTCCGACAAACAGACGCGATCTCGCGCTCGACGTTCCTGACTCCCGCCTCTCGTGTATACTCGTTGATGATTTTGTCGATTGCAGAATCAGTGATGGTTACTTTGTAGTCGGTGAGTCCATGTTCAGCAAGCTGCTTAGGAATGATGTGCCGCTTTGCTATCTCCCGTTTGTCATGTTGAAGGTAGCCCGGCAACTCGATGATCTCCATTCTATCTTGCAGTGGAAGTGGGATTGCGTAACGGATGTTCGCCGTGGTGATGAACATGACGTGGGAGAGGTCATAGTCGACATCGAGGTAGTGGTCGTTGAACGTGGAGTTCTGTTCAGGATCAAGCACCTCGAGCATCGCGGCAGAAGGGTCGCCCCGAAAATCCATGCTCATCTTGTCCACCTCGTCCAGCAACATCACCGGGTTGACGACTCCGGCCCGCTTCATGGACTGAAGAATTTTTCCCGGCATCGACCCGATGTATGTTCGACGGTGTCCCCGAATTTCCGCCTCATCCCTCACACCGCCAAGCGAAATGCGTACCAGGTTTCGCCCCAGTGCCCGTGCAATGGACTTCGCAAGCGACGTCTTGCCAACACCGGGGGGCCCGACAAAGCAGAGGATCTGGCCCTTCATTTCAGGAACAAGGTTTAAAACGGCGATGTGTTCAAGAATTCTCTCCTTCGGTTTCTCCAGCCCGAAGTGATCCTCGTCGAGGATCTGCTTCACATGATCAACGTTGAGGTTGTCCTTTGTCCTCTTCTGCCACGGAACGGCCAGCATCCAGTCCAGGTAGCTGCGAATAACTGTGAACTCTGGTGAGAGAGGTGGCGTCTTCTTCAGCTTGTTGAATTCCTCCATTGCCTTCTCCTCGGCCAGCTTGGACATCTTCGCTTTCTTAATGTCCTCTCGCAGCTTGGCAAGTTCGGGAGAAGCTTCATCGTCACCGAGTTCATCCTGCAATATCTTTATCTGTTCCTGGATGAAATACTTGCGTTGCGACTTGGCAATATTGTCATGGACTTTGGAATCAATTTCTTTCTCAATCTTGAGGACGTCATTTTCTGAGTTCAGAATACGAATGAGCTCGTGCAACTGCTCGCGGATGCCGATAAGCTCAAGCACTTTCTGTTTGACATCCACGCTTTGCAGGACGTTGGATGCAATGTAAAACACCTTGCGCTGCGGATCCTTGGTATTCTCAAAGGCAACAAGCACCTCGCTGGGTACATTGCGATTCAGGTGAACATACTCGGCAAACAGGCTCGACGTGTGTCGAAGCAGAGCATCCAGTTCTGAATCCATTTGGATGCTTGACTGCTTGATTGTCACCTCCGCTTCCATGAAGTGCTCATTCGGAAGTGTGGCTTTGATCGACGCCTGCACCAAGCCGTCGACGAGGATCTTCATCAGACCGTTTGGAAGTTTCAAGATCTGGATAATCTTGGCAACTGTGCCATCGTGGTAGATATCGTTGATCCCCGGCTCTTCTGTCACTGAACTTTTTTGAGCAGCAAGGAAGATGAACTTCTTGTTGTCCAGCGCCTGATTCACTGCGCGCAGCGATGATTCCCGTCCTACCAGGACGGGAAAGATCATATAGGGGAACACGACAACATCACGCAGCGGCAGAACTGGCAGTCGCGGGGGAATTTCCTCGGAGTGAGCATGCTGCTGAGATGGATTGTCCTGTTGCATCAGATGGGGTGAATTCTAAAGATGGAAAAAGGTGTCGGATGTGACACCTTGGGGTTATGATCGATAAAAATATACCAACATATTGTGCTTATGTCAAGATTGTTTCTGTCGGATCCTCACCGCACCGTTCTCAACCTCCATCGCTCCCAAATCCACACAATGGTAACACACACCACGATAACGAGACAGGTGTTCAGCAGCGACGCTAGAAAACTCAGCCGTTGTTGAAGACCGAGGAGTAGTCCATATACCGTGAAGAGCAGTACATATTGGAGGTTGAACGTGAATAGAGAGTGCCTTCCCAGCAACTCGATCATCCGAATAACGGAATTTGTTGACTTCCTGACGTTAACAATCCAGACCAAGTACATGGTGATTGCGAGGACGGATGCAAGCCCGAAAAGTACGTAGGAGATTTGTGGCGGGAAGCGATAGTGATCAAGTGCCATGTCTCTGAGAAAGTCTCTTACTGTGTCACCCGATAGAAAGTAACTCGCCAGTCCACCAACCAGGACAAACAGACTCAGGGAAACGAACACCTGCCGCATGCGATTGACCTTCAACCGTTCAAATAGATGCTGTCCCACCGAAAGTCCAACCAGAAAGAAGGAGGACAATTGCAGCACCGGAAAAGTATCAAGAACAACTTCCGACCTGCTCGATAGTGGATAGCTGGTAATAATGTTCTTTAGGACGAACAGTTCTGAGGGTACCGGAACTTGAGCAAGAAATGTTCCCAGTAAATATAGCGACGGAACGACCAAGAGGCGCATCCATGAGGGGGTTCTTCTCCACCACCGCACCACCCATGGCCCAACCAACAGAAGGACGACATAGAAATTCAGCACTTCGGCCCAGTTCCCGGGTCTTAGATACAACAATCGCATGATAATAGAAGAGAAGGGTGTTTGATTAGCTGTCTCAACAACAATCACTAGGAATTCGAAGGAGAGAAAAGCAAGCAGCGCACGCCGCCACATACGCCGCCGGAGAAAGAGCGCGCCATCAGGCAAGAGCATTCTCTCGTAGTAGACAAATGCCATGGTCATGCCAAACACGAATACGAACAACGGTGTGGCTGCTTTTGTGAATAATAGGATCGCGCTGATGCGCGTCCAATCCTCGGGCCGCACGTTACCGGGGAGCAGTTGCATCGAGTGAGAAATCAACATCAACAGAAGAGCAATCCCGCGTGCACAGTCCAACGTGCGAAAGCGGGGACGACGATCAGGATTGGCACTGATTTGTGCCGGGGAATGGTGTGCTTGCAAAGCTCCCTGTGCGTATCAAGTGTTCGGAGAACAATCTCTTCGTGGCTAAGATAGGCAAAAAAAAATCCGCACTCAACTACACGCGGACAAACGCTAGACGCTCCCAACAGATAGGTCACCAACCGCGTTCGCCAGACATCACACAGGCGAAAAGATCCTCCTTGCTCATCCTCGCAACAGCAGCACAGAGGGTTCTGCCTTTTGTCCACAACACTATGGAACGGCCATCGGGCTGGGTTGCTGAGAACCAACCGCTGCGAAGAAGTTCGTCCTTTACATTGTCTGGCAGGTGGAGCTTCTCTCCCCTCTTGACGGTTGCCCAGCATGTTTGATAGATGTATACGATCTCGTTATTGTGCTGGTAGACTATGTGCGCAAGCTTTGTACCGGCAAATTCGTTCTGCACGCCGCCGACAAGCCTGCAATCCTTCAGGCGCGGGAGAAGAACCGAGTACTCGGTGATGCCCGAAAAGAAACCCGCCAGTTGTGCCGGCTCGCTTGATGCAAACTGCGGCTTCATCTCACCACTTAACATGGAACGGTGATTCATCAGTGACTGCAAAATGACGTCGGTAGAACCAAATGCAGCCTGTGTCGTGGGACCGACATGCATTGAATCCTGGAGGAGGAGCAACACCGTGACAAACGCAAGAGCGAATCCTATGGCCGGTTTAACCAGGGGCTTGCCGAGGAGTTCCGCAATCCAAGAGGGATGTCCAGCCGACGCTTCACGGCCAATTTGTTCAGAGATTTGGAGCGCCAGAGAAGCAGGGGTCCGCACTCGTTTGGTGCGCGAGCGAACAAACAGCTTTGTGGACGCTTCCGCTTCATACTCAAACCGACACGCTGAACACCTAACACTGTGATCCTTGAACGCCGCCAGTCCGTCGTCCGGAAGTCGAAGATCAACTGCCGCGCTGATGAGTTCCTGAAATTCCTTACAGTTCACAGTAACTGACCGCCAATCTTAACAAGATTCTCTATTACACCCTTTCGTCAATCTTCTGCCACATACCCACGTTGTTTTCCGTACTCCATTAGTTGCTCGCGCAACAGCTTTCTTCCCCGGTGCAACCGCGATCGCACGGTACCCAGTGGACAATCCACAAACTCGGCAATCTCCTCGTAGCTGAGCCCCTCAATATCAGACAGGATCACCACCGTCCGAAACTCATCGGGAAGAGAGGCGATGGCCTTCGTTACATCATCGTCGAGTAAGTTGCCAAATAGTGTCTCCTGAAGATCGTTCGAATCCGTAGACTCGTGACGCACACTGCTATAGAAGTCCTTTACCTCGTCGTAGTCGACAGTATCGGGCTCTTTGGTCTCTTTTCTGTACCGATTGATATACGAGTTCTTCATGATTCGGAACAACCATGCCTTGATGTTAGTTCCCTGTTCATATGAACCCCAGAATCGGAATGCCTTGAGGAAGGTTTCCTGGACAAGATCGTCAGCGTCTTGGGCGTTGTTCGTCGTGCGAAGGGCGTAGTTATAGAGGAGATCCATGTGCGGCAGGGCCTCGCGCTCAAACGCCCAGTGTTTTTCACTCTTCGCCGAGAACTTCATGCTTGGAACGCATTAGAAATGCGGTTCTGTGTCGGATTATCCGGAGCTAAGGTAAGAGAATACTTTTCCACTTTCAAGCCGGCGGTCGGCTATTGCTATGAATGAGGAAGCTGAAGAAGGTCAAGGACCTCCATAAGTGGCATAGATTGGTTAACAGAAAGGTGATCTGATCTAAGGATGCGCGCCCTCCCATTGAAGGATT
>Ga0208980_10000388_pt1 | contig 24347 bp, 23 predicted proteins | sample WetSurMetagenome_3_FD_187993 | JGI IMG/M metagenome (GOLD analysis project Ga0208980, IMG submission 187993) | Wetland microbial communities from Twitchell Island in the Sacramento Delta, sample from surface sediment Aug2011 Site A1 Bulk (version 2) | ecosystem: Environmental > Aquatic > Marine... | reverse complement strand
ATCCGGCGTTGGATTTAAAGTAACGGTAGCCGTCGGAGCAATCGTGATAGTAGATGTCGGGAGCGCCGTGTTCGTAGAGGTGGGAATGACTTTTGTCTCGGTTGGCAGGGCAGTCTCAGTCGGAGCCGGTATAGGTGCTGGCGCGCAGGAAGCCAGTAAAACGCCCACGACGATCAGGAGTGAGAAAATTAGCAGGAATCGAGTGGATTTCATGATGCCCTCCTCTGGGATTAAGTACCTTCCTCCCAGGAATTCAAATACTTTTGTTGCTCGGGGGTGAGTGTATCGATCTTCACACCCATGGCGTCCAGCTTGATCTTCGCAATTTGCTGGTCAATGGCATCCGGGACGCTGTAGACCTTGCGTTCAAGCTGATCGTGATTCTTGACCATGTATTCACAACTGAGTGCCTGGTTGGCGAAGGACATGTCCATCACACTCGCGGGATGTCCTTCCGCGGACGCCAGGTTGATCAACCGGCCTTCACCCAGGATATAGATCCTGCGCCCGTCTTTCATCTGGTATTCATCCACAAAAGGCCGTACCAGTTTCTTTTCTGAGGATACAGCTTCCAGGGCAGGGATGTTGATCTCCACATTGAAATGCCCGGAGTTGGCAACAATGGCGCCATCTTTCATCACTTCAAAATGGGCGCGGTCGACAACGTTGAGATCGCCGGTAACCGTGCAGAAAATATCACCGATCTTCGCGGCTTCGATCATAGGCATCACCCGGAAGCCATCCATCACGGCTTCGAGCGCTTTGAGTGGGTCGATCTCGGTGACGACTACATTGGCGCCCATGCCTCTCGCCCGGCTGGCAAGTCCGCGACCGCACCAACCGTAACCGGCAACCACAAAGACTCGCCCTGCGAGCAGGATATTGGTCGCCCGGACGATGCCATCGATGGTGGACTGCCCGGTTCCGTAGCGGTTGTCGAAAAAGTGCTTGGTCATGGCGTCGTTTACCGCGATGATCGGGTAACCCAAGGCGCCATCGGCAGCCATAGCCCGCAGACGGATGACGCCGGTGGTTGTTTCTTCAGTTCCACCCAGAACCTCCGAAATAAGCTCCTTGCGTTCTTTTTGCATGGTGCTCACCAGATCAGCGCCATCGTCCATCGTCAAATGAGGTTTGTGGTCCAAAGCAGCAAAAATATGCTTGTAATAGGTGGCATTGTTCTCACCTTTGATAGCAAAAGTGGGAATTTCCTCGTGGGTGACGAGTGAAGCTGCCACATCATCCTGCGTGGAAAGCGGGTTGGATGCGGTCAGTACAATATCCGCACCCCCTGCCTGCAGGGTTTTCATCAGGTTGGCTGTTTCAGTGGTCACGTGCAAACAGGCAGAAACCCGCAGCCCTTTCAGTGGTTTTTCCTTGGCGAATCGTTCTTTGATCATCCGCAGAACCGGCATCTCGCGCTCCGCCCAATCGATACGGCGGCGGCCGCCCTCTGCGAACGACATATCTTTTACATCATAATTGCTCATTTTTCCTCCAATTCAAAGAATGAATTATAGCAGACGCTCTAACGCGCCCCGGTCATCGAAATGCTTTCGATATCTTTCCACAAATTCCTGAGGCGTATAACTATGGTTCTGGGTGCCGTGTTGCTCAAGGCAATAAGTGGCTGCCAGCACCCCCATCTGTCCACAGGTTTGCCAGTTCAATCCCAGCCGATATCCTCGCAAAAACCCGCCCCGAAAGGCATCCCCCACGCCGGTGGGATCTACAATGCTATTGGAATCCACAACTGGAATCTTGTACTCTTTTCCTTCCGCATAAACCACTGCCCCTTCCTTGCCGCATGTCACCACAAGATATTTAACGACAGAAAGGATCTTTTCGGGAGTGAAACCGGTATGCTTCTGCAGCAACTCATATTCATACTCATTTACAAATAGGCTCTCGCATCCCAGCACACCCACCCGAATGTCCTCCGGGTCCACCCGCACGATCTGCTGGCTGGGATCATAGAGATACGGAATCCCGAGATCCACACATTCTTCACAATATTGGCGCATTGCTTTGGGATCATTGGGAGAGATGGTTACCAGATCGATCTTTTTTCGCGGGATGTCCTTCATTGAAACACTGCCGGCATCTGCCATCGCGCCGGTGTAGAAACTGGCGATCTGAGCATTAGCCAAATCGGTATTCGCGAAAAACGAGGCGGTAAATTTGCCCGGAACGGTGCGGATGAAGGATGTATCCACCCCGTGTTGGTCCAGGAATTTGCGGTAGTCCTCGAAATCCTCGCCCGCCGTCCCGGCCACCATGGTCGGCTCCCCCAGCAGTGCCAGCGTGTAAGCAATATTCGGTGCCGTTCCCCCGCGCTGTTTGACCATGGAATCCACAAGGAAGGAAAGGCTGATGGTATCCAGCCGATCTGGAAGGATGTGATCCCGGAAGTAGCCGGGAAAGGACATCAAATAGTCATAAGCAATGGAGCCTGTGCAAACGATGCTCATTTTGTAATTCCTTCCAAATTACCCGGATTCTCAGGTGAATCCATATTGAACGGCGGATATATGATACCCCTGTCGGTTATCCAGGCGGTGATCAAATGATTTGGGGTAATATCGAACGCTGGATTCAAAGCATGCGCACCTTCCGGTGAAGTCTTTTTCCCCAGCAGTACAAGATCGAGTACTTCCTGTTCCCCTCGGAACTCGATTTCGATTTGCTCACCGTTAACACATGCGGGATCAATGCTGGAAATTGGGAAAACCGCATAAACCGGGATGGCGTTGGCTTTCGCAGCATTTGCGAGCATATAAGTGCCAATTTTGTTGGCTAAATCACCATTGGCAGCCACGCGGTCAGCACCGAACAATACTTTCGTGGCTAGGCGCTTCTGTAAAAAATAACCTGCCGCGCCATCGCAGATGATCTCGAAGGGGATTCCAGCATGTTGCAATTCCCAGGCGGTCAAACGTGCGCCTTGTAAAAGCGGGCGGGTTTCATCCACCAGCACCTTGAGCCTTTTCCCCTGTTTCCAGGCTGCCATGATCGCACCCAAAGCCGTGCCACCCTCCACGGTCGCCAGGGATCCGGTATTGCAGTGATGGATGATCACATCACCATCTTCAATAACTGTCCTCCCAAAGTCCGCCATCCTCTTGCTGGTCTGAATATCTTCCTCGGAAATACGTTCGGCCTCTTCCAAAAGCAAAATACGCATTCCTTCCACCGAACCTTCATAGGTCGAGAAAATACGATTCATGCGGGAAAGCGCCCAACGCAGGTTCACCGCGGTCGGCCTGGCAGCCTGCAATATTCTCCTCGAACCAGCCAACTCAGCTGTTAATTCCACCAGGGTGTTCGCATGGCTTTGGAAGGCATCCAGCACGATGCCAAAAGCTCCCGCTGCGCCAATCACCGGTGCACCACGAATGACCATCCCCTGGATCGCATCTGCAACTTCTTTTCCGGTTCTTAGGGAAACCCAAACCAGCTTCCCGGGGAGTTCCCGCTGATCAATTGTTTTTACCTGGTTATTGGCCGTATCCCAATAGATTGTTCGCATGGTCATTACATCAAATGACGCCCTCGGCTGAGAGCGTCAGGTTAAAGATTCATGAAGTTTAACATGGGTCTTTCGGTTTGTCAAAGCAGGAGATGAAAATCCATTAATGGCGCACTTGACACGATATATTTCATCCATTATAAGCCTCCCATGAGAATATTCGTTTTTACCGGACTCACAATCCTCATTTTATCCGCCTGTTCTGTCCGCCCGGACACTGGGAGTGGGCCAGCTCCCCTGGCAGAGGCAACTGCACTTCCTGCTGATCCCACACCGCTCCCCACCCCCACCCCGCTGCCAGCCATGCGGGTGACAGCTGCAGATGAGTCCTTCTTCGTGGGTTACTATGATGACGCACGGAGTGGTTACCAGCAAGCCCTCGCCGAAGCCGATGACGCAGAAACCCAATCCGCAGCCTTGCTCGGGTTGATCAAAACTGCTTATGAGGAGGGAAACTGTGAAGCCGTTATTCAATCCCACCAGCAGATCATCGCCCAGTTCCCGGGTACGCAACCGGCAGCGCTTTCGAATTTTTTCGCCGGAAAATGCTACGAATCGCGGCAGGATTATGCATCCGCAGCCGCAGCATATTCTTCGCTACAATCCGCCCGGCCTGGAATTATTGATGATTATCTTTTCGAGCTCATCGGAGATTCCTTCAGCAACGCTGGCGATAGTCTGAGCGCCATATCCGCATATCAATCCGCCATCGCTGCGAATCCCCCTGGCGATGCAAATAAGCTCGGGATCAAGATCGGCCAAAGGTACCAGGCACTTAAGAATGATACCGAAGCCATCCGGATTCTTTCTGACCTGCTTAATTCCACCCAATCTGACTACACCCGCGCCTCAGCCAACTTGCTCATCGGAGAATCTTATTTAAGTCTCGGACTGCCTGAACAGGCGTACGCCCGGTTTCAGGATTCGGTAAATAATTACCCGCGATCATTTGATACCTACACCGGCCTGGTGCAGCTTGTGAATGACGATATTCCAGTGGATGAACTTAACCGGGGCATTGTGGATTACTACGCCGAGCAATATGGGTATGCCCTGGATGCGCTCAACCGTTATCTCACCGATAACCCCGCGCATGAGGGAGCCGGGCATTATTACAAAGCGCTTTCCTTGCGGGCGATGGAAAACAACGAAGGGGCGATCGACGAGCTGGATGCGCTTATCCGCGACCACAAAGGCGACCGGTTCTGGAACCTGGCTTGGGAAGAAAAATCCACCACGCAATGGGCATACCTGGATAAATATGCCGAAGGCGCTCAAACCTTGCTTGATTTCATAGCTGAAGTCCCGGATGCCGCTGAGGCGCCCCAATTCCTCTTTGATGCCGGGCGTATTCAGGAGCGAGGCGGGCTGCTAACACAGGCGGCTGCCACCTGGTCTAGGTTGATCGACGAATACCCGGGTTCGGAGATCAGCTTGCGGGCGCTCTTTCTCTCCGGGATCACCTATTACCGCCTTGGGAATTTCGACCAGGCACTTCTGGATTTTCAACGCACTGCCGTGCTCGGCACAGATGCGGAGACCCAATCTGAAGCCTATTTCTGGATCGGTAAAACCCAGGCTGCGAAAAACGATTTGGCATCCGCCCTTTCCTCCTGGGAAACTGCCGCGCGGGTTGACCCCACAGGTTATTATGGCATCCGTTCCCGTCAAAAGATCCTGAATGAAGAGCCCTTTACTGTTTCAACCAATTACGACCTCGGCTTCGATCTTGTCAGCGAGCGCGCCCAGGCAAAGGAATGGATGACCTCCACCTTCAACCTTGATCCAGCGCTCGATGTGGATTCCCTTGATTCGATCGCGAGCGATCCCAATTATCAACGCGGAGTGTTCTTCTGGCAGCTGGGCGAATTCAATTTGGCGGCTGCGGAGTTCGAAACCTTGCGTCAGACCTACGCGACCGACCCGGTTGCTAACTTTCGTCTGATCCCGGAATTCATGAAATTGCGTATGTATCGCGATGCCATTTTCAGCGCCCGCCAAATTCTCAACCTGGCCAACCTGAACGATGAGACTTCGCTCACTGCTCCCGCCTATTTCAGCCACGTCCGGTTCAGTCCATACTTCCGGGATTTGGTCACGCTCGCGGGCCAGAACGCCAATATCAATCCCCTGCTCCTTTTCAGTCTGATCCGTCAGGAAAGTATGTTTCAGAGCCGGGCTGGTTCATCCGCCGGAGCCATGGGCTTGATGCAGTTGATGCCGGCCACCGGGGAGGAAATGGCTGGCAACATCAACTGGCCGCCCGATTTCAAGGCAGCCGATCTCTATCGCCCGGATGTCAATATCACCCTTGGAACACGGTATCTGATGGTCCAGCGCGATTATTTGGACGGGAATCTGGGCGCGTCGCTGGCAGCTTATAACGCCGGCCCGGGGAATGCCCAGAAATGGCTGGAGCTCGCGGGCGGGGATAGCGATTTATTTCTGGAGATCATCCGTTACGATGAAACCCGTAATTACCTGTTGCAGATCGGGGAATTTCTGAATATTTACAATATGATCTATCAGCGCAATCCCTCCTAAAAAAACCATCCGGGGGACCGGATGGTTGGGTACGCTGGTTCCTCAAACGATCGTCAATAATCCCAACGGTGCAGAAAGGAATTCCCCTAGCCCTTGCATGAACTGGGCGGCTTCCGCCCCATCCGTAATCCTGTGGTCGGCAGAAATGGTAATTTTCATCATTTTACTCAGGATGATCTCGCCATCTTGAACAGCTGCCACTTCGCGGGCGGCACCCACCGCCAGGATGGCTGCTTCCGGTGGATTGATGATGGCAGCGAAGTTCTCGACGTCATACATCCCCAGGTTGCTGATGGAAAATGTGGAACCTTCGATATCCTCTGGACGCACCTTGCCTTCACGAGCCCGGGCAGCCATTTCGCGGATTTCGCGTCCGATCGCTGGCAGCGATTTCTGGTCGGCGTCCTTGCATACCACAGTGAGCAACCCGCCTGGAACCGCGACAGCTACACCGATGTTCGCATGTCCATGTCGCAGGATCGCATCTCCCACCAGGGAAGCGTTGAGGTTCGGGAACTTGCGCAGGCTTAATGCAGCAGCTTTGACAATAAAGTCATTTATAGAAAGCCGGTTTTCCTCTCCCGCGATCTGATTCCATTGCTCGCGTAAATCCAGAAGATCGTCTACATGGTAATCCCGGGTGATATAAAAATGCGGTACTTGTTGCTTGGATTCCCCCATCCGCCGCCCAATGGCCGCTCGCAGGCGGTTCAACTGGATCTTTTCGTCAGGGGGAATAGGTGCAGCCCGAAAATCCAGAATGGGGCTGGCTGCCGTAGTCTTGTGTGCCTGAGCAGTCTTTCCGGTTGCCAATGTGGGGGTTAGCTGCAAAGTTTTCAGGGCAGCTTCCACATCCCGGCGAACAATCCTTCCTTCGGGGCCGGAACCTGTCACCTGACCTAGGTCTACCTTTTGTTCACGGGCGATCTTTTTTGCCAATGGGGATGCTTTAATAGCTGACGGCTCGATCTGAGTTGATAGTTGAGCTGCAGGTTCTTTTGAAATTAAAGGCTCGGTTTCGGTTTTTTCCTGGGAAACCGACGCGGATGTTTTTTCCGGCGCCATCGGTGCAGTCGATCCCTTGGATTGCCAGAAGGATGGTTCCACCTTTTCACCTTCCGCGGCGATCACAGCGATAGGCTTCCCCACTGGAACGATTGCTCCCTGTTCGACCAGATGCTTGAAAACCACCCCGCCGAATGAGCTTTCCACTTCAACAGTCGCTTTATCCGTTTCTATTTCCGCCAGAACCGCACCTTTTTGCACCGGTTGCCCTTCCGCGATCACCCAGCGCACCAGGGTACCTTCGGCCATATCGAATCCAAGTTTTGGCATCGCCACGATCTCAGCCATCACAGCACCTCCCGGACCGCATTAACAATATCTTCCACTTGCGGCAGAGCCATTTGTTCAAGGGTGCGGTTATACGGCAGCGGCACTTCCTTTTGGGCAACCCGCTTCACCGGCGCATCCACATAATCGAAGGCAGTTTCATAGATCCTGGATGCCACCTCCGAGCCAACCCCGTAGGACATCCAGCCTTCCTCAACGATCACCGCCCGGTTGGTTTTCTTGAAGGATTCGATCACCGGACCCATATCCAGCGGTCGCAGCGAACGCAGATCGACGATCTCAACCTCAATGCCCTCCTGGGCAAGTATCTCCGCTGCCTTCATGGAGTTATCCACTTCTTTGCTATATGTGACGATCGTTGCATCTTTCCCCGCTCGTGCGATGGTCGATTTACCGATCGGCATGGTGAAATCCCCATCCGGCACTTCTCCCCGCACCTGGTAAAGCGTAGCCTCTTCGATGAAAAGGATTGGGTCATCGGATCGAATGGCTTCTTTCAGTAACCCTTTGGCGTCTGCGGGGGTTCCGGGGGCAACCACCTTTAAACCTGGGAAATGTGCAAAGATCGCGTCTGGCACCTGGCTGTGGGTGGCGCCTAATTGCCGGCCACCCCCGCCCACCGTGCGGATCACGAGGGGCAGCTTGAACTGCCCCCCGAACATATAATGCAGTTTGGCAGCTTCATTAACAATATGGTCCATGGCCACAAATGCGAAGTTGATGGTCATCAATTCCGCCACCGGGCGCAGACCAGTCATTGCGGAGCCAATCGCCGCCCCCACAATAGCCGCCTCGGAGATTGGGGTGTCCTTCACCCTATCGGCACCAAAATGATCATAAAACCCTTTGGTCACAGCGTATGTTCCGCCCCAAACACCGACTTCCTCGCCCAGGATGAAAACCTTGGGGTCCCGCTCCATTTCCTCCCAGAGCGCCTGGGAGATTGCTTCCCGCATCGTTATCAGAGCCATTTCTCACCCTCCCTGCGCGTAAATATCGGTGAATAATTCTTCTGCAGCAGGCTCCGGGCTTTCCTCGGCAAAGCGGACAGCGTCAGCCACTTCTGCTTCCACCTCCTGCTCGATCTTCTTCAAACCGGCTTCCGAGATTACCTTGTTCTTGACCAGGTGATCATTGAATATGCCGATGGGATCGTCCTTTTCCCACCGTTTGACTTCATCGCTCTTGCGGTACCTTTCGGGGTCGCCCATGGAATGCCCGCGAAAACGGTAAGTCATATACTCCAAAAACATGGGGCCTTCCCCGCCCCGGATTCGTTCGATCATCTCGTGGGCTTTTTCATATACTGCAAGCACGTCCATGCCGTTTTCCTGGTCTGCTTTCATGCCATACCCGCAGGCTTTCTGGACGATCTCAGAAACCGCCGAGGCGCGGTCGATCGCCGTACCCATTCCGTACTGGTTGTTCTCACATACCCACAGAACGGGTAATTTCCAAACCTTGGAAAGATTCAGCGCTTCATGGAAAAAGCCAATATTACTGGCTCCATCCCCGAACATGCAGATGGTGACCCCATCTGTCTTTTGATACTGGTCGCCCAGGGCCAGCCCCGCTGCCAGGGGTAAGTGGGCGCCCACAATGGCGTGCCCCCCCCAGAAGTTACGGTTCACATCCGCCATGTGCATTGAGCCGCCCTTGCCCTTGGAGATCCCGGTTGCCTTGCCCAGAAGCTCCGCCACCACCTGGCGGGCGGGGATACCGCAGTTGATCGCCACCCCGTGGTCACGGTAGGCTGTGATCACCCGATCCTGAGGTTTGCGTGCCGCGATCAACCCTGTGCTGACAGCTTCCTGGCCAATATAAAGATGCAAAAAACCGCCAATTTTACCCTGCTGGTACAGCTCAGCGGCCGATTCTTCCACGCGGCGAATCAGAACCATCTGATGGTAGAGGCCTAAAAGTTCTTTCTTCTCCATAGATTCCCTCCAAATGGGAGTATTACAGTCCGAATAGATTATACAATAATCACCCAAAACTTACTTGAATCGGATTATCTTCGCCTTTCCCGGTTTTGAATACTATTTCAACCAGTAGAATAAACCCGCCAGGCTGATCGCGTACACCCGGTAAGGTTTCGGTCCCACGAGCGGTTTCCCGTTTATGAACACGGTGGGAGTACCAAAAATGCCTGTTTTGGTTATGTCCGTTATCTGATTTTTCACCTTGGCTTCAGTCGCTGGATCCTCCACGCATTTTAGGAAGGTCGGAAGGTCAACCCCTAAATCAACAACCGTTTTCTGGATGAACGTCGGATCTGAAAGGTTCGTTTTTTCGGTTGAAAACAGGATATCGTTTAGTTTCCACAGCGCTTGTGGATCCTGCTGGGTAACACATTCGCCTGCCAGGCTGTTGTAATCGCTGTTTTCCTTGATGGGGTAATGGGCAAATACGAAGTTCACCGGGAAATTATCAACCAGTTTCATGATCACCGGGTACGCTTTGCGTGAATAATCACAGGCATAGCATCCCAAGAAAACCATTGTATCCTTCGAATCATTATTGATTTGAGGAAACAGGGACAAATCCACATCCTTCAATGTGAGGTCCGCCGCGGTAGGTGGATTTTCTTTACACTGCAGTGGGGCTGCCGAAACCGCGTTGTTCTGCCCTTTTGGATCAAAAGCGCAAAATCCTGTTTGATTCAAGCCGTTGCAGCTGCCGTAAACGTAATAGTAATAAATACCGCGCAAAGCGAAGAAACTGCTCACCGCGAAAAAGACAATGAATATCCAGGAAAGTATCTCGAAATTTTTATTGATAAAAGACGCCGCGCTCTCGGACCGGGTGAGCACGCCGCCCACCAGTTTGGCTTTCATTTTCTGATCGAAACCGGTATTGCAAGGTCGAAAGGTAACCCTCCGTAGGACACAATCAAGCGCTTCGCGGGCAAGCTGCCGGTTGCTGGCGCTGAAAATTCCCAAAATGGAGAGAACCAGGAAGGATGCGATACAGAACATGCTTAAACCACCTTTATGATTTTCTGGAATGTTTCGAGGAAAATTTCCACTTCGGCGAGCGTGTTGTAAAAATAAAGCGATGCCCGAACAGACCCCGCAATCCCGCGTGAATTGAACCAGGAGTGTACACAGTGTTGACCTGAGCGCACGGCGATATTCGCAACCTGATCCAGCATGATAGCCACCTGGTGGTGGTCTGCTTTTTCCACTGTGAAGTTCACAATCCCGCCCCGGAGCGCAGCGTCGGCAGGGCCGAATATCTTGACTCGTGGCATCTCAGCCAACCGGGATCCTAACGCGGAATTCAGCAGCTGCTCCTGCTTACGGATGGCATCAAACCCAACTCTCTGAAGGTAATCCACCGCAGCACCCAACCCGATGATCCCGGCATAATTCTGCAGCCCGGCTTCAAATTTCTCTGGCGGTGGCAAAAAATGGCAATCCGAATAAGTGGAATAGGCCACCGTCTCCCCGCCAACAAGGAAAGGTTCCAATTTTTCCAAAAGTGCATATTTTCCGTAGAGAACTCCGATCCCGGATGGGCCCATCATTTTATGTCCGGAAAAAGCGAGGAAATCCACGTCTAATAGGCGCACGTCGATGGACATGTGCGGCACCGATTGGGCAGCATCCAGCAACACCAGCGAACCGTTCTTGTGGGCTGCCTGGATGATTTCGCGCCCAGAGATGGTCACCCCATCAAGATTGGAGGTCATTCCCAGCGAAACCAGCTTGACTCTTGGATTAAGCATTTTTCGATATTCGTCAAGATCCAAGAGACCATCGCTTCCAGTCGGAATGATACCGATTTCAATCCCAACTCTTTTTGCAGTCATTTGCCAGGGGATCAGGTTTGAATTGTGTTCCTTATCGGAGATTAAAACCACATCCCCCTTCTTGAAGTCAAACGAGTGTGCCACCAGGTTGATCCCCTCGGTGGTATTGCGAGTGAAAATGATCTCTTCTTTTTTGGCGGCATGCAGGAATTTGGCGAGTCGGGAACGGGAATCTTCGCAGGCGCGGGTGACTTCTTCAGCCAGTTTATGATTGCTTCTGCCAACGCAGGCGGATGAATGCCGGTAATAGCCATCCACCGCCTCGATCACCGAAGCCGGGCGCAGGGTTTGGCAGGCATTGTCAAAATAGACGATCGGCTTGCCTTTGCGTTCTTCCTGTAAAACCGGAAAATCGTCTCTGAAAGATTGATTATTCATAGTGGTTTCGTGTCGGGGAATGCGCCCCTTGCTTGGGTAAAGGCATTGCCTGCCCAATTATAGCTGGCTTTTAATCAGGAAAAAATAGAGGGGAGCTCCTGAAAGCTCCCCTCTCACCAAATCATTAATTAGTTACTTGTCTGTATTTTGCTTACCGGTCGAATACTTGATCGCAGCGTGCGCAGCTGCCAGGCGGGCGATCGGTACGCGGAAAGGCGAGCAGCTCACGTAGTTATTCCCTACGCGGTGGCAGAAATCGATCGATTCCGGATCGCCGCCGTGCTCACCGCAGATACCCACTTCCAGGGCAGGCCGGGTGGCGCGGCCGTCTTTGACTGCCATGTCCATCAGCTTGCCCACACCGCTCTGATCCAGCGTCTGGAAGGGATTCTTCTCCAGGATACCGCTTTCCACGTATTTGACCAGGAAGGAGCGCTCGGCGTCGTCACGGCTGTATCCAAAGGTCATTTGGGTCAGGTCGTTGGTTCCGAAGGAGAAGAATTCAGCCGGACCAGCGATTTCCGCTGCGGTAACCGCGGCACGCGGGATCTCGATCATGGTACCGAATTTGTAATCCACTTTAACTTTCTTCTCGGCCATGACTGCTTTGGCGATCTCCACCAGGCGCGGCTGGATGTGCTTGAGCTCATTCACGTGTCCCGTGAGCGGGATCATCACTTCCGGTTTGGGTTCCTTGCCGGCTAGCTTCACATCACAGGCGGCTTCAAAGATCGCGCGCACCTGCATTTCGACGATCTCGGGCATGACGATGCTAAGGCGAATCCCGCGCAGACCCATCATTGGGTTACTTTCGTGCATGGTGCGGACGGCGGCAAGCAATTCTTCCTTGGCTTCCAGGCCCTTCGTCTGTCCTTTCACCTTCATGGTGATGACTTCTTCCAGGAGAGATTCTTCGGAGGGCAGGAACTCATGCAAAGGCGGGTCGATCAGCCGGATGATCACCGGCAGTCCGGTCATCGCTGTGAACAAACCTGCGAAATCAGATCGTTGGAAGGGCAGCAGGGTATTGAGGGCTTTGGTTCGTTCTGCGCTGGTTTTAGCCAGGATCATCTTCTGTACGGTTGGCAGGCGGGATTGTTCAAAGAACATGTGCTCGGTGCGGCACAGTCCGATACCTTTGGCGCCATAAGAGCGGGCGCGCTCGGCATCCTTGGGGTAATCCGCGTTTGCCCAGACCTGAAGCCCGCGGGTAGGCCAACCTTTGGGGAAATTCCGAATCCCGGGTTTGGCGCAAATTTCATCCGCCCAGTTTAGCAGGGTGAGCAGTTCCTTCTGTTCTTCGATCTTGGGAACGGTCAGTTTCAACTGGCCCAGGAACACTTCACCTGATGTGCCATCCACGGAGATCCAATCACCTTCCTTAACCTTCACCCCGTTGCATTCCATAACCATCTTTTCGACGTCGATCTTAATCGCAGAAGCGCCGACCACGCAGGGCACGCCGAATTGGCGGGCGACTACTGCCGCATGGCTGGTAGCGCCTCCCTCGCTGGTGAGGATGCCTTTGGCCGCCAGCATTCCATGCACGTCATCAGGTTTGGTAAACGGACGGACCATGATCACGTCTTGCTTTTCTTCTTTGTTTTTCTTTTCAGCAGTATCAGCATCGAAATAAACACGCCCGACCGCAGCGCCTGGGGAGGCATTCACGCCTGAACCATAATACTTGCCGTCCTTTTTGGCGACTTTCTTGGTTTCTGGGTCGAACTGGGGATGGAGCAATGTATCCACCTGGTCTGGAGTCACCCGCAGGATGGCTTCCTGTTTGGTGATCAACTTTTCGTTTGCCATTTCCACAGCCATTCGCACAGCAGCGAGTGCGGTACGCTTTCCATTACGCGTCTGGAGCATCCACAATCGGCCGCGTTCCACGGTAAATTCCATGTCCTGCATATCGTGGTAATGTTTTTCCAGGATCTTGGTGACCTTGATGAATTCCTTATAGGCTTTGGGTAAAGTCTCACCCATGGTCTGGACCTTTTCAGTATTGCGGATGCCAGCCACAACATCCTCGCCCTGGGCGTTCAATAAGTAATCGCCATAAAGGAGGTTTTCCCCGGTGGAGGGATTGCGGGTAAAGGCTACACCGGTGCCGGAATCCCAACCCATGTTGCCAAACACCATGGTTACAATGTTGACTGCGGTACCCAGGTCATCGGGGATATTGGTGGCGCGGCGGTAATCGATCGCGCGCTTGCCGTTCCAGGATCCGAAGACGGCTTCGGTGGCCAGTTTCATTTGTTCGAGGGGTTCCTGGGGGAATTCCCGCTTGGTTTCCTTTTTGACGACCTTCTTGAACGCTTCCACAAGTGCCTTGAGCCGGTCTGCGGTCAGGTCAGTATCCTGCTTTGCGCTGGCTTTCTTCTTGAAATCTTCCAGCACATCTTCGAAAGCTTCATCACGGATACCCATCACCACCGAGCCAAACATCTGCACTAGCCGGCGGTAGGAATCATAAACAAACCGTTCATTATTGGTCAGATTCACCATCCCCTTCGCGGTTTCATCGTTCAGGCCGATGTTGAGGACCGTATCCATCATGCCAGGCATGGAGAATTTCGCGCCGGACCGGCAGGAAACCAGAAGCGGGTTGCTTGGATCGCCAAATTTCTTGCCGGAATGTTCCTCCACCTTTTTGAGACCGGCCAGCATTTGTTCCCACATACCAGCAGGGAACTTGTTTCCCGCGGCCAGGTAGGCGTTGCAAGCTTCAGTGGTGACTGTGAAGAACGGCGGCACGGGAAGTCCAATGCGGGTCATATCTGCCAGGTTGGCGCCTTTTCCGCCCAGCAGACCGCGAACCTTGTCCCAATCGCCGCCCATATACTGTTCAGCAGCGCTTACTTCATCAAAAAGAAAAACCCATTTTTTTCCAGCCATTATGATCCTCCAGGAAGATTTTTAAAAAACCCCATGCGGGATTTAAATTCACACATTAAAGCTTGCATTTTACCATAAACGGCGCTTCGCCTCCTTTGCGAATGATGTTGTTCAGACCTTAAAGGATTTGCGTTCATTTCTGTAAAGCAACTGCAAGGTTCAAAATGTCATTGTTGCAGCATAATAAGGTAGAGAAATCCTGGAGGCGTTAATGAAGATTTTGGTGATCGATGATGACCGGGCAATGACGGATCTTTTAAAAGTACTTCTCGAGCCAACCTCGGCTGAGATCCTCACCGCCAACTCCGGCAGGGACGGCCTCGACCTTGTCTATCGGGAATGCCCGGATCTGATCATCCTGGATCTGATGATGCCCCAGATGAACGGCTGGGAAGTATGCCGCGCCATTCGCGATTTTGGCGACATGCCTGTCCTGGTGCTTTCAGCGATGGATAACCCTGGTACTGTAGCGGCTGCCCTGGATGCCGGCGCAGACGATTACTTGATCAAACCCGCCCCCAACCACGTTCTGGTCGCCCACATCCGCAGCCTGATGAAGCGCAAGCGCCCGGATCTCAGGCTCGTAATGGCAATGACCTAAATTTATCAAAACCACCCGGAGAATTCCTCCGGGTTTTTTGTTAGAATATAAAGAAATTCACGAGGTTCCCCATGCAAACCTGTTCACGCTGCAACACTCCATCCCCGGACTATTCAGCCAAATGCTCTAACTGTGGCGCTTCCTTACCTGCGAACTCCACCGTCAGGGGTTCGCTTCAGCGCATGCTGCAGAATCCGCGCGTCGTGAAAATTCAAGTTTCGGTCGCGGGTGACGCCTGCCCAAGCTGCCAAACCCTTCAGGGAACCTACTCAAAAGAAAATCCGCCCTTGCTCCCCCATCCAGGCTGCTCACACGGCAGCGGATGCCGCTGCTATTATGAGCCAATTCTGACCGAAATCTATCCCTGATCCTGCAACAGCCGGTCAGTAAATCAATCCGTCAAGATATAAATCTCCTGACAAATTCAATCGCATCCTCGCGGGTGCGTACCCTGCCTTCCACCTGTGCCTCGGTAATTGCCTCCAAGACCCTCCCCACTTCGGGTCCGGGTGGGATGCCCAGGACCTCCATAAGATCATTCCCATCCAACAGCCTGGGAGGGGTTATTTTTTCGTCGCGGTGGTTGTACCAGGCATCCAACAATTGTCTGTTGATCTCAAGCAAATCCAGCCATTCGCTTTGCTCGGGTGCTCCCGCTTGTTTGGCGAGCATATCCGCGAGTGAAAAAATGCAGATATCCACGCCTTCCTCACCGCAATCCCGGAAGTATCGATAAACCGCCTTCGGGGTGGCTATTTTTGAAGACTTCCGCAGCAGGTTCGGCCGCATGTGGTTTTTCACGATTTTTTCGATAATATCCACTTCCCGGTTGCTGCAAGCCAACGCCTGGGCGCGGTGCACAGCAAGTTCTGCCCCGCTGGTCTCGTGCCCGTAGTTGTGAATTACACCCTCCGCATCTTTTTTCGCGGTAAGCGGCTTGCCAGTATCATGGAAAAGCGCCGCAAAATGGAAAACCGCCTGCCTGGATCTCTCTTCGGTTATCCTATCAAAATAGTGATCCCGCAGCTTTTCACGATAAGAGGCAACCAAAGAATAAGCCTGGGCAGCGGTCAGGTTCGATAACGGCTCTGCTCCCGGCGGGCGAATGATTAAACTGAGGATTTCTTCAAGCCGTGAGATTGCTGCCAGACTGTGCTCGAAAACATCCATCGTGTGTGGTTTGGATTGCTCCACGCCTTTTTCCGAGGAAACCTCCGGCAGGATTTCCTGCAACAGCCCGAATTGATCCAGCAACCTGATGGCGGTGGAGACCCGCTGGCCTCCCATTAATCGAAAAAGCTCGTCCCGAATCCGTTCCGGGCTGATCCTTCTAATCTGTGATTCGGCTTCGCGAATTTCTCCAGCAGTCTGCTTTTCAATCTGCAGCTCGAGCTGCACCGCGATCCGCACAGCCCGCATAGCGCGGACCGGATCGTCCAAAATGGATCCCTGCCGGCAGCGCCGCAGCAACTTGTCCTTCAGATCCTGCGCTCCCATCAGCGGATCGATAACCTTGGCCGGATCAAGCAAATCGACCGCCATGGCGTTGATGGTGAAATCACGGTTTTGAAGATCTGCTTCCAGCGAACCACCCTGGAATGTTGCGAAATCCAGCGTGACCACATCGCGGGCGTCCGGATACCACAACACCCGCATCATCCCCCGTTGCTCATCCAGTGGATAGAAATCACCCCCCAGGAGATCGGAAACTTTACGGGCAACCTGCCTGGTCTGCACCTCCATTGCGAAATCGTAATCCCTGCACTTCACCCCCAGGATCACATCCCGCACCGCTCCGCCGACCAGGTAGATTGAAGTATTCGCCTTGGCCGATCCTAAAGCGTCCCGGACGGGCAACGGCAGCCAGGTGAATCCTTGGTCCATCTTTTTCCAATCTTGAATTCAGGATGCGTCGTATTTTTTCAGATCTACGACGCCAATGAAGGGCAAATTGCGGTAATACTCGTCGATATCGAGCCCGTAACCGAAGACAAATTTATTGGGAATGGAAAATCCCACATACCGCAGGGGTACCTCCACTTCGCGCCGCGATGATTTATCCAGCAGTGTGCAGACACTCAGGCTTTTTGGCTCACGGGTGGTCAGCAGTTCCAGCACCGAAGCCAGGGTTCGTCCGCTGTCGACGATATCCTCGATCACTAGCACGTTGCGGTCGTGAATATCGCTGATCAGGTCCAGGGTGATGCGCACATGCCCGGTGGATTCTCGCTTTCCCGAGCCATAGGAGGAAACGGCCATGAACTCCACCGATAACGGAACCTGGATGTGACGCATCAGATCGGTGAGGAAGAGCACGCCTCCGCGCAGGATACAGATCAACAACAGGTCATTATCCTCGCTGTAATCCCGGCTGATCTCCTCACCCAGATCGCGGATGCGGTTCTTTAGTTGGTCCTCGGTGACGAGAACCTCCCCCAAAAATTCGTGATAATCGCGCATGCTCATCGCGGAACCTCATGGTGTTTTCGGCAGCGGGCTTCGTACATTTCAGCCGCACCGACGATGATGACCGGGTCGTTGAACCTGGCGGGCCTGCCATCCACCAGGCGCTGGGTGCGGCTGGCCGGCTCACCGCAGACCATGCAGATCGCCTGCAGCTTTTCCACCTTCTCAGCCCGTGCCATAAGCTCAGGCATACTTCCAAAGGGTTCACCGCGGAAGTCCATATCCAGCCCGGCAATGATCACCCTAATGCCGCGCTCCGCCAGCTGTCTGACCACTTCAACAACGCCTGTGTCGAGGAAGTTCCCCTCGTCGATGCCAACCACAGTCGTATCCGGTTGGATGTTGATCAAAATCTCGCGGGAATCCCGAATGGGAAGCGCGTCAAAGTTCATACCGTCGTGCGAGGTAACCTTTTCGGCGTGGTAGCGGTCATCGATAGCCGGTTTGAAAACCTGTACCTTCTGGCGCGCAATCGCAGCACGCTTCAGCCTGCGGATCAGTTCTTCGGTTTTCCCGCTGAACATCGAGCCGCAGACCACCTCCACCGAGCCTTCATGGTGCACCATACCCATCCTCCTCGCCCAAGTGTTTCAGGTATTTTACCTTAACTGGGTCTGCCCTCCCTTGGACTATAATCGCTTGGAACGAAAACCATCCAATACTCATCATGGTCACAGCCCCCTCCCTCATCTCTCCACAAGCACGCCAAATCCTGGCCTCAACCCGGGTTTTTCTTCTAGACCTGGATGGCACACTTTACCTGGGCGAGAAGTGGCTTCCGGGCGCCAGGGAATTCCTCTCCTGGCTGCAGGGAAGCAGTCACAAGTATTTGATCCTTACCAATAATTCCTCCAGTGACCCGGCAACATATCGAAAGAAGCTGGGATCTATGGGTGCCAAACTCCCCCTGGAATGCTTCTATACTTCAGGGGATGCCACGGTTCATGCTTTAAGCGCCAGGTACCCGGGATCCAGAGTATTCGTAGCCGGAACCGCCCAGCTCAAACAGCTTTTTCGTCAAGCGGGTTTCCGAGTGGTGACTCGCGATCCAGAAGTTGTCGTCCTTGGGTTTGATACTCGCATCACCTACGAAACCTTGCGCATCACCTGCGATCTTGTCCGTTCCGGTTTACCTTATTATGCCACCCACCCTGACCTCAACTGCCCGATCGAGTCCGGCACCATCCCAGATACGGGCGCGTTCATCGCCTTGATCGCAGCATCGACGGGAAGGCAGCCCGATGAAATCTGCGGGAAACCCTACCCCGCCCTGGTAGACGCCATCAGCCAGCGCCTCGGCTGCCCGCCTGAACAGATGACCATGGTCGGTGACCGCCTGAACACCGATATCGCGCTCGGATCAGCAGGAATACGCACCATCCTGGTGCTCACAGGGGAAACAAGCCTTGAGGATCTGAAGACTTCTCCCTGGCAGCCGGATATCATTTTTCAAAATATCGGCGAACTGCACCTGGTTTTGAATTCAGTTCAGGAATAAAAAAAGAACCAGGCTATTCGCCTGGTTCTCAAACTAACTTTGTGTTTTACTCAGCGGTTGCTTCTGCCACTTGTTCGGGGAGTTCATAACCCAAAGCGCGAAGTTTCTTCTTGATGTCGATCAGTGATTTCCGTCCGAATCCTTCGATGCCCAGCAGGGCAGCGTCGCCTTCGACCAGTTTGTCGATCACCTGACCCACATTGGTGATGCCAGCCTTTGCCAGCGCATCGGTCGGGCGGGTTCCCAGCTCCAGCTCAGCCACCGGACGAGTGGGAGAAGTCTTGGCGTCTTCTTTGGCCTGTTGCTGCTCGACGAAAGACTGGCGGGCCTGCAGCTTCTTGTAGAAGCGGTCCACCTGGCCTTCAATATCGATCAGGCGCTGCTGCTGCCCGGTGAAGAACGGGTGACATTTTGAGCAAACCTCGGTGCGGATCTCCTTGCGGGTGGATCCGGTCGTCCAGGTGTTGCCGCAGGCGCAGGTCACTTTTGCGTCCGGGTAATAGGTGGGGTGAATACCTTGTTTCATGGAACTTACCTGTTATCCTTTCGTGAATCTGCTTCCGGTCGGATCCATTGATCTGCCGGTGCAAATCCCTTGTTCCTAGTTCTTTGAACCAGGTTGAATGCTTACCATCTTCTGACCGTTGGGCAGGGTTTCAAAAACAACGAAACCGTCGCTGGTGGCGAAGAGGGTGTAATCCTTGCCTGTGCCCACATTGGTGCCCGGTTTGATGCGGGTGCCGTGTTGGCGCACAAGGATATTCCCTGAGAGAACAAATTGACCGGCGAAGCGTTTCACACCCAGACGCTGGGCGTTACTATCGCGGCCGTTGCGGACTGAGCCGCCACCTTTCTTATGGGCCATTTTTTACTCCATCTCGATTGAATCGACTGTCAACTGGGTGTAGACCTGGCGATGCCCGGTTTTCACGCGGATGCGTTTCTTTGGGCTGTATTTAAATATCGTCAGCTTGGGACCTTTATCGTGGCTGGCGATTGTGGTTTTTACCACCGCGCCTTTTACCAGAGGTTTGCCAACTTCCACCTTTTCGTCGTTCACCATCAGCAACACAGATTTCAGTTCAACTTTTTGCCCGATTTCCACCGGCATGTAATCGACCTCGATCGTGTTCCCAACCACGGCTTTGTATTGCTTTCCGCCGCTTTCAACTATTGCGTATTGCATGGTTCACTCCAATCTTCACTTCGCCGCAGACCACGCGCCGCAATTCACGCCCGGCTGCGGGGAAGTTGGGGTTACATAATGATGCCCCAGCCTGCGTTCTCTGCTGGAGCAAAGCGAACGTGATTATACGAGAAAGCCCGCTTTAAGTCAAGAATTTATTCTTTCCACCACGGCGGATAAAATCAACCAATTTCTGACCAATATTCTGTTTTTCGTAACGTTCATCACGAACTTTTCCGCTGAAGCCGTTTACAAGGGTATGATATTGCTTGCTCTCGCTTTGGTAGAGAATACACCAAACCGGAAGCAGGATCAGGTCAAAGCTCGTGGCAGAAATCTTTGAGGAAATGACTTGCAGGGTTTGCCCGCCCCCCTCAAGATTGAGCTGAATCCGTGCCTTCATGTTTTCCAACGCTACCTGACGGGCATCAAGGGAAGCGTCTCCGACATTCACCTGGTAGTTTTCAGCCACCCAATCAGAAAGAATACCAGCATCAAAGGGTTTCACTTCTTGTGAATCATACCCGGATAATTCTGAGAGCCAGCCTGTAGGAGGATTTATCGTCGCGCAGACACGGATGCCCGTCTCCAGCATATAGTCCTCCCCCTCAATGGTCACCATCTTTTTATCCTTTTCCACCTGGTACCGGTAGGGAACCGGTCCCTCAATGGTGAACGACCAAACCGGCAAATACATCCCCACACCCGAAGTAACCCGGAAAGGAGGTTTGGGGGTGTGGACCGCGAACCAGCTGCGGAGGATCTCCTTTACTTTGTTTTCACTGATCGTGAAAGGGATGACCCCATTGGGTTGCACGGTGGTCTTTGGATCCCTGCACTTAGCTACGTAAGCAGATCCACAAAATGGACAGGTGATCGTCAAACGGGATGGCGGCAGAATGAACTGACTTCCACAGCCGTCGCAGTCAAAGGTGATCGTGTCCATTTGCTGCGAGTGTCCTTTTTTGGTGGCCATTGCCAGGAAGAAATCCTGCTCCCCTGCGATACCATTTTCGGCGTTCTTCCGCTCCTGGTTCGCGCAGAATTCGCAGATGATTTGACTGCCATCTGCAGAAAATACCATCCGGCCTCCGCACTTTGGGCAGATGAAACGGTCTGCCTCCCCTTCCACCACAATGCCGGCGGTTGGGGTGAGTGTGTCAGGGTTGATAACCTCAGTTTCCTGCAGTTTTCCATCCAGGATGGCCAGCTTTCGCCTCGCGCGGGCATCCGCAGGTTCGTTCGCCAGGATATTTTCCAGGTACTCCCGCTGCTGGGTTTTATCGCTGGTATTTTCACTTAAATACCACCAGGCGTCCAGGCGGTCCTGCAGGCTTGCATCCAGGTCTAACAAGCGTTCCAGGGTTTTCTGTCCGTTTTCCCTTTCACCGCTCTTGATCGCGGCGATCCCGCGGACTAGCAAGTCATGAATATAGTCATCCATCAGTCGAATCCAAGGCTCCGTTCTTTTAGAGATGTAAATGAGTTCGCGCCAATCACCAGGTGATCCACCAGGTCGATATCCAGAAGCCGCCCGGCTTGAACCAGGCTGCGCGTCATGGCAACGTCTTCAGGGCTGGGGTTCGGATCGCCGCTGGGGTGATTGTGCGCCAGGATGATCCCTGCTGCGTTTGCCAGGATGGCCGGCTTGAAGATCTCTGCTGTGCGGGCATAGGCCGAGTTCAAAGAACCAATATAAACATGCTTGATCTCTTTCAATTTATTGCGGGTATCCAGCAACAGGATCCAGATCTCCTCGTGGTCAAGTCCACCCATCTCATACAGGATCTCCCTGGCGGCGTCTTCGGGGGAGTTCACCGTCGTCCGATCAGACGGTTTCTCCCTGGAAAGACGGTTGCCCAACTCGATGGCTGCCTGGATCTGAGCGGCTTTCGCAGGGCCGATCCCACGCTCTTTGGAAAGCTCCACAAAACTGGCAGATTGCAGCCCTCGCAAGCCTTGAAACCTATCAAGGATCCGCTGTGCAACCTCGAGTGCGTTCTCCCCCTTTACACCCACCCGCAGGAGAATCGCCAGCAGTTCTGCCTGTGTGAGCGCGGATGCTCCCTGCTTCTCCAACCGCTCGCGCGGACGCTCGGATGCCTGCAGATCGGTAATTCGATATTCGGTGAGCCCTTCTTTCAATCTTCCTCCTTGAAATTGGTAAAGCAGTGCTGTAATTATGGCGAAAACCTGGCTTTTCTGCAATCCCAATTCTTCCATGCTATAATTTTGCTGCGGAGCCTGGAATGAGCTTTGACCCCACTTTCTTAAGCAGCATGGTTTTGATCCTCACCGGTTTTGGTGCAGCCTTCGCCGCTGCTTTGTGGATCAGCCTGGTGATCTGGACCTATCGGGATGCGCGTAAACGTACCCGGGATCCTCTCATACGCATCCTGGCCACTCTTGTGGCAGCCATCCTCTTCCTCCCGGGTGTGCTGATCTACATCATTCTTCGCCCGCCGCTCACCCTGGAAGATGAATACCAGAAGACTCTGGAAGAGGAAGCCCTCCTGCAATCCATCGAGGATAACCCCCTATGCCCAGGCTGCAGCCGAAAATTGGATCCGCAATGGATTGTTTGCCCCAACTGCCACACCCGCTTGAAGAAACCCTGCACCCAATGCGGCAAGCTGATGGACCTTGCCTGGAACCTCTGCCCCTATTGTGCCACCCCTGCGCCCGGGTCCCGTCTGGATAATGCCCCCATTGACCTGCCTCCTGTGGAAGAAACCATCAAGGATTTCTCCGTTGGTGACGATTATTCTCTCGATGAGAAGTGATCCTAATTGAAATTCAATCGCGATCATCCTCCAGTCGAACCTGTCGATTATCTGGCTATCGGGCATGTCAGCCAGGATATCACTTCGGGTGGTCTGAAACTTGGGGGCACAGTATCATTCTCCGGATTAACTGCCCTGGCATTCGGTCTTAGGGTGGGGATTATCACAGCCGCTCCGGAAACCGTCGACCTGGCAGACCTTGAAGGAACAGATCTCTCGATCACCCATTCTCCAAAATCATCCACCTTTGAAAATATCCAAACTCCAAAGGGGCGGGTTCAAGTCCTCCACAGCCAGGCTGGTGAATTACACGCTGGTCACATCCCAAAAGCATGGCGAACGGCTGGCATTGTTCATCTCGCCCCGGTATGCGGCGAGCTGGACCCTGCGGTAATTCACGAATTTCCAAACGCTTTCATCGGCGTCACCCCGCAGGGTTGGATGCGCACATGGGATGAAACCGGACGTGTTGTGTATGGTGAATGGTCTAACCCCGATCCTATTCTGGAAAAAGCCTCAGCGGTGATTCTCAGCTTTGAGGATGTGCACAACGATGAAAACCGGATTGATGCTTTAATACCCAAAACCCGAGTTCTTGTGATAACAGAAGGTGCATCCGGAGCGAGGGTCTACTGGAACGGCGATGTTCGTCACATAAAGGCGCCAACCGTTCAGATGGTGGAGCCCACCGGCGCTGGTGATATCTTCGCTGCGGCTTTCTTTATCCGCCTCCACCAGACCCGTGATCCCTGGGCGGCTGCCCGCTTTGCTGTTCGAATCGCCTCCAACTCGGTCACCCGGGTACGCCTTGCTGGTGTCCCCACTGCGGAAGAAATTCTTTCAGCCATGTCTGAGATCATGCCGGATTAACTGCAGATGACCAGGATATACACCCTTGCCAATCAAAAAGGTGGTGTTGGTAAAACCACCTCTGCCATCAACCTGAGCGCCTACCTGGCGAATTTCGGTCAGCGGGTGCTGCTCGTTGATCTTGATCCACAAGCGAATGCCACATCGTCCCTGGGAATTGATAAACAGAATGTTAAGAATGGGACGTACGAAGTCCTCATCGGCTCTGCAAATATTTCTACTCATCTGCTGCACAATCAGAAACTAAGAATATCCCTGCTCCCCTCGTCTCCATCGTTGGCTGGTGCTGAAGTGGAACTCATCCCGATCAATAACCGCGAATTGCTGCTGCGCGAAGCCATCCAGGCTGTGAAGGATAATTACGACTATATACTGATCGACTGCCCGCCATCTTTGAGCATTCTGACGGTAAACGGGTTAGTCG
>Ga0208980_10000387_pt1 | contig 24395 bp, 20 predicted proteins | sample WetSurMetagenome_3_FD_187993 | JGI IMG/M metagenome (GOLD analysis project Ga0208980, IMG submission 187993) | Wetland microbial communities from Twitchell Island in the Sacramento Delta, sample from surface sediment Aug2011 Site A1 Bulk (version 2) | ecosystem: Environmental > Aquatic > Marine... | reverse complement strand
CTTCATAGAGAAACGCATTCTCCACAGCGACGGACGCCTGCTTTGCGACCGCACCAAGAAACTCGATATCCTCATTCTGGAACGGTGCCTCCGACATTTTTTCGCCGATCAGGATTGCGCCGATGAGTTTCTCCTTCGAGCGAATCGGAATGACGTAATGAAACTCCTGCCGGCGAATTGTCTCTTTGAGGTGCGCAGACAAGTAGTCAACCCGGGCGGCAGCGGGAATGTCCTTTAATCCGTTGACGAAATCGTTGTTGATGGTAATGCAGAATTCATTCCACGCCGTTCCGTCGAAACCGTTAGCTTCGTGGCAGCAACATTTGGACTGATCACGGAAGAAGAGCACGCCGGTGCGCTTCAACTGCATGAGCGTGGTGAGTTTCTCGACGATTCCTCGGGCCAGATGCGTCATGCTGAGTGTGCTGGACATGACATCCGCAAGCTCGTTGGCAGCCCGGCGGTAGTCGTAACGTGTTCGATGAAACTTGCGTGCGATGAATCGGTCCCCGGCTTTGTAGACCCTTGAGAAGAGTATCGTGGCTGCAATCGCCGCTGCAAGGACGAACCCTCGATCCATGATCGACCGCTCTTGCGGTGTTGGAGGCGAGTCTACCACTTCGACGGATTGTCCGCTGATCCGGATATAGGGCATGTTCAAATGTGCCTGTACTATCCATGACATCGTCATCATAGCGAGAGCAACGAACAGAACAATCCAGAGGACAGAAATGAACGAGTACTGCACATTCCGACGCATGCGTAGCGTGAGGTTCAGCAGGCGATAGCGGTTAATGGTATACAGATATGAAACGGGAAGCGCCAGCATCACGAAACCGTAAATGGTCAACCATTTGAGAACCTCAGTTCCACCCATTCGTGTAACGAAAATCCCGAACAGCATCGATGCTACGCCTACAAATATGCCTGTCCATCTGACTACTTTGTTCATCGTTTTGTAGTCAGGAGCGCATTCCTTTCTGAACAAAGCAGGGACGAAGAACACGTATATTCCGTTTGCGATAAGAACTGCAGCAGCCCACCAGCCTTGAAGAACAAGCAGTGCAACGATGTCCAACCCGGCAAAGACATATCCACCAATGCGTATCCATTTGCGACGGAGCAACTCTGGTCGCTCTTTGGGGAAGTAGTGACTCGCGTGCAAGAACAGGGCGAACGAAGTCAGTAGCGAGAATGTCGATGTCATTTGCTGGATCGACTTCAACAATGGGGAATTCACACCGCGGTTGATGACCGCAATGACCGCGAAATATCCAAGGAGCAAGAAAAAGAGACTGAGCACGCGCGCAGCAACAAACCCTGGACGAGCCAGGCCGATAAAGATCCCCGTTGCGATGTAGACGAATCCTGAAACGATGAATATGAGGAACGCAAACTGCAATCCGAATGAAGCAAGCGTGACGTGCAGGGTGAGAAGAGAACCTTTCCGCAAGACTTCATAGTCGGTCGCTTTTCCAATCTGACCGCTTCGCAGTATTTGATCGGCCTCGTTGACGTTCGCGAAGGTATAGCCATTGATTCGCGTGATAAGGTCTCCCACCTTCATTCCCGCCCGGTCTGATGCACCTCCTTCGGTCACATTGGTCACCCACGCAGTTGGCTGCAGTACCCGCACTTTGTCAAACGTGATTGCCGACTTCAACAGGCGATAGAGATAATACTGCTTCTCGTCTGGGCGCAACACTCGAATGGTGATGGACGAAGTCCCAGGCAGTCCGCGAACATATTCCTGCGCGAGTTGAAGTGAATCAAACTTCCTGCCATTGAGTTCAGTCGGCAAATCACCAATACGAATTGAGTCCGGCGTCCAGGATTTCGACTGCTCATCAAAATGCTCCGCCGGCACGGTTGCAGCGAAGCAGACATTGGATGGTGGATTCTGGAAGATGTTCTCGTCGGTTGGCGATCTGCCGAACATGTAGACATCCATCGCTGCTACAGCAACCAGCAGTCCGCTAAGAATTCCGAACAGGAGTCGGAAGAGTTGGGGGCGTTTGTCAAAATAGTCCATGCGATCCACGAAGTATTGTCTGATGTATGTACGTGAATAGTGTGTTGCGGTTACGGAAGGCGTTCCGTTTAAGGATACCAATTTCGGGAAACAATTGTTAGTTGCTTATCAGGCTCATTCTCGCTATTTTTGGCACAGTATTCATGACTGTTGCAGCCCACTCGGAGTCATTCCCTTGGAATCAAAGCAAGAGCAGATCGATCTGAACGACCAAATGACGCGTCGGCGAGAAGAGCTCGAGGCGCTCAAGAAACTTGGTGTCGAACCCTACCCATATGCGTTCAACCGGACAGCATTCTCGAAGGAGATTGCCGAGACTTTTAAGGATGATGCCCCACAGCGGGCGGTCGCTGTTGCAGGGCGCATCGTATCCTTGCGCAGGATGGGGAAGGCATCCTTCTGCCACGTCATGGATTCTTTGGGGAAGATACAGATCTATCTGAAGAAGGATGACCTGGGGGCAATCTACGATGCGTTCCGACTGCTGGATATCGGTGATATTATTGGAGTCGAAGGATACGTCTTCCGCACGAAGATGGGAGAGATCTCTGTCCACGCACAGAAGCTCGAGTTGCTGGCAAAGTCGTTGAGGCCGCTCCCCATTGCCAAGGAGACCAAAGATGAGCAGGGCAACGTCGTGGTTCACGACCCGTTCTCCGACAAAGAGCTGCGCTATCGCCAGCGCTATGTGGATCTAGTTGTAAATCCCCACGTTAAGGATGTGTTTCTCAAGCGAGCGAAGATCACGACATCCATCCGGAACTACTTCGACACGCTCGGGTTTCTTGAAGTTGAAACGCCAATTCTCCAGCCGCAGTACGGCGGTGCGTTTGCAAGGCCATTCATCACTCACCACAACGCTCTCGACGTCGATCTTTACCTTCGCATCGCGAACGAGTTGTACCTGAAGCGGCTCATCGTTGGCGGCTTCGACGGCGTGTATGAATTTGCCAAGGACTTCCGCAACGAGGGGATGGACCGCTCGCACAATCCGGAATTCACCATGCTCGAGGTGTACGTCGCATACAGGGACTACATCTGGATGATGGAGATGGTTGAACAGATGATCAGCAAGGTAGCGATGGCATTGAACGATACGATGAAGGTGAAGGTGGGCGAACATGAGATCGACTTCACCCCGCCGTGGAAACGCATCACGATGTTTGATGCGATCAAGGAATACACGGGCAAAGACTTAAGGGGGAAGTCCGAGTCGGAACTCCGACACTTTGCCAAAGAGTTGCACGTTGAAGTTCCGGCAGGGGAGGGCGTTGGGGCAATCATCGACGAAGTCTTCAGCGAAAAAGTGGAGCATCGTCTCATCCAACCAACATTTATCACCGACTATCCGGTGGAGATGTCGCCACTTGCAAAGCGCCATAGGAGTGAGGCGGGACTGGTCGAGCGCTTTGAGGCAATCATCAACGGGCAGGAGATCTGCAACGCATTCAGTGAACTGAATGACCCGCTCGACCAACGCGCCCGGTTCGAAGAACAAATGCGAGCGCGTGCACGAGGGCAGGAGGAGATACAACCACTGGACGAGGATTTCCTCCGTGCGCTGGAATATGGAATGCCCCCCACAGCAGGACTTGGTATCGGCATTGATAGACTGACGATGGTGTTAACCGGGCAGGATTCGATTCGCGACGTCATCTTCTTCCCTCAAATGAAGCCGGAAAAATGATCCACGAATATCACCCGCCTGCCGGCGAGGCAGGCGAATGGGCTCGAAGAAAAATGGAGCGGTCACCTGCCTTTGACTTGCCTTTGTGTCTCTTAGTGTCCTTCGTGAACACCCTTTCTTTTTCCTAAATGATAAGCATCATCATTCCCACGCTTAACGAAGAAAAGCTGCTCGAGAGAATGCTCCAGCAGTTCACGCTTGACTTGATCAAGAAATACGATCTCGAACTGGTCGTTAGCGACGGAGGAAGCAAGGACGCAACGCTCGCAATTGCACGCCAGCACGCACACACGGTCGTCGAAAACACGGACGGGGTCAAGCAAACAATATCGCTCGGGAGAAATATCGGTGCGCAACATGCGAAAGGGGAAATCTTCGTATTCCTCAACGCGGACACGCTTATCAAAGACGTCGACAAGTTCTTCCTGAGACTGCACGAAGAGATCAACGTTGAAGGAGTTGTTGCCGTAACGAGCAGCGTTGAGGTATATCCACAGGAACAGCGCCTGTCCGACAAGTTGTACCACGGCTTCTATAACTGGCTTTTCTACATGATGAACCAGGTGGGCATGGGGATGGGTAGGGGGGAGTGCCACATCATGAAGCGCGAGATCTTTGCCAAAGTTGGCGGTTATGCTGCAGGTATTGCCGCCGGTGAGGACTACGATCTGTTTCGACGACTGGAGAGTCTCGGACGCATCAAGTTCCTCAAAGATGTTGTCGTCTATGAATCTCCCCGACGCTATCGCAAGTACGGTTATACATACGTGACAGCTTCATGGTTTGTAAATTTCCTAGCAGTGTTCTTCCTCCGCCGCTCGATATTGAGTGAGTGGAAGCCTGTGAGGTGAACCTCTCATCATCCTGAGTCCCGACGTTTCTTGCCGGATCGAAGGATCTGAACAAGTACGGCTTCTCTTGTTCTATCTCGTATCTCTGCTAGAAATCATCTGCTCACCTATTTCACACTTATTAGTCCTCGCACAGAACTCGAGCACGAAGTATTCCCTTGACTTTGCGGGAGGCGTGGTTTAGCTTACCTGCGAGTTGTAGGCAGTAACTGCCTACCGCCTACTGTTCTTCATTGATGTCCCAAAGATCTACAATTGATTCTCAAGGAAAGAGTGTCCCCATGATGCTCGGAGTGGCACGCTTCTTAACCAAACTTATCGCCATCTGTTGCCTGGTTCCTGCGAGTCTACTCTCTCAGTGGACCACCTCCCCCCTTACCGACAGCGCCTCGGTTATTAACTACGGCTTCGATGCGCGTGTGCTCACCTTCGATGACGGCAGTTCCATCTTCTCACATGGCATCACCAACTCCGTGTACCTCACCAAACTCGATTCACGCGGGTATCGTGTGTGGGGTCAACAGCCGATTGTGGCACATTACAATGATACCTCCGACTTCGGAGGTGGAGCACTCATTGTGAGCGACAATGCCGGAGGAGCCATTGTTGGCTGGAATGATCATCGCGGTGCAACCATCAACCCGAGCACGCTCGACTACTACAACGATGCTTGGTACATGCAGCGAGTTGACGCAAGTGGAACGATACGTTGGAGATCGGGAGGTGTGCTGGTCGTGCCACCCATAACCGGAAGGAAAGGCGGAGATATTGTCACCGACGGGGCAGGCGGTGCCATCTTTGCTGCAAGGGAGTCTGGGTTCGGCTATCCTGGTGCACCAAACCGTGAACGACTCTTCGCTGCCCGAGTAAACGGCAATGGAGAGAAGCTGTGGGAGATTACTCTGGACTCATCCCTGCAGGCTAGTCGTATTTTCTTTCAGGGAGTGGTACGCGCTGGAAGGTACATCTACATCAACGTGATGCGATACTACACACCGACACAAGAAACGTATCTCACCACAATTATTGATACGTCGGGAATCATACCAGTCTACTCGCCTTGGTTGGGGTATCATGAGAATGCCACTTTGAACGATGGTGCTTTGTTCAGCCTGACTGCAAATCACATCACCAAGATCAACGACGAAGGTGATACCACATGGTCTGTAGGTGTCCCATTCATCCAAGACTCCTGTCGGCTTTTCTCGACCTGGAACTCCATCTTACCGGAGGAGAGAGAGGGTGTGTTTTTTCTTCAAGTCTGCAATGATTCGATGTATTACATAAGCGCAACCGGTTTGTGCACACGACACAAGTTTCTAGGTCTATCAAGTGCCCCGATCCATCCAAATACGATTGGCGTGTTTAGTGATGGTAAGGGAGGGATTGTTTGGGCTGATGAAGGTGGGATCGCCCAGCGTTACGATTCGCTTGGAACACCTCTTTGGGGACTGTCTCCGATAGTGTATCGGAGCGATCCTGAGAGCGCCTACTTCCCGGAGTTCTGGTCGGACAAGAACGGAGGGATCTTGGCAACATTTTGGACTACAACGCGGGGCTTGTGTGTACAACACACGGGCCGCTTTGGGCAACCCGGAATTGTTCCAGTGGCTTATGCGCAGGAGTTTCCACACACGTTTCAGTTGGACCAGAACTTCCCAAATCCATTTAACCCTGAAACGCACATAGAGTTCTATGTCGCTCAGAAACAGAATGTAAGTATACGGGTTTACGACGTTCTGGGAAGAGAGGTGGCGATCCTCGTTGATGATGTGAGAACGCCAGGTACGTACTCCGCTATGTGGGACGCGAGGGATGTAAGCAGCGGAGTGTACTTCTACAGAATGCAAGCCGGCACTTTTGTGTTTACGAAAAAGCTTCTCTTGCTCAAGTAGCTCCGCGAAACGTTACTAATGAATCAAACAAGCCCCAATCTCACGCCGGGTTGGGGCTTTTGTTTGACTTTCACGCTGTTTTTGAATATACTCGTTTTGAATAGAAATAGAACAACAGCGTCTCAATGTATCAACAAATGAAGGAATTGCGATGAGGAAGCGGTTCTCGGTGGCGACGGTGGGGTTGATTGCGGTTGTCAGCCTGTTCGTGGGGGCGATGCTGAACAATGTCATCTCGGGTGACAACATCTACGAACAGATCAATAAATTTAAAGATGTCCTGAGCCTGACCGAGAAGTTCTACGTCGAGGATGTGGACACCCAAAAGCTGACCGAATCGGCGGTGAATGGGATGTTAGGTCAGCTTGATCCCCACTCTATATATATACCTGCTTCTCAACTCCAGAAAGTGAACGAGGAATTTCAGGGGAGCTTTGAGGGTGTTGGCATTGAGTACCAAGTACTGAATGACACGCTGCTTGTAGTAACGCCGATTGTTGGCGGACCGAGTGAAGCTCTCGGCATTCAGGCTGGCGACAAGATTGTCAAGATCAACGACACGAGTTGCGTCGGAATCACGCAACAGGGTGTCCAGCAGAAGCTGCGCGGTCCAAAGGGGACGCGCGTTAAGGTGTCCATCACTCGTTTTGGGATCAAGGACCTGTTGGAATATGAGATCGTACGGGACAAGATCCCTCTTTATACCGTCGACTCCAACTTCATGCTGGATGATCAGACTGGGTACATTAATGTGACTCGCTTTGCGGCAACCACTCACGATGAGTTTGTATCAGGCGTGAGCAAAATGAAGAGCGCCGGAATGAAGCGTCTCGTGCTCGACCTGCGAGGGAATCCGGGAGGATTCCTTGAGCAGGCATTCCGTGTGGCAGATGAGTTGATGCCCAAGGGCAAGAAGATCGTTTATACAAAAGGACGCCGTCCCGAATTTAGTGAAGATTATACATCATCCGGCAATGGGAAGTTTGAAGACGTAACGCTGATTGTTCTTGTCAATAATGGCTCTGCATCTGCAAGCGAAATTGTTTCGGGTGCTGTACAGGATTGGGATAGGGGACTCGTTGTTGGTGAAACGACGTTTGGCAAAGGTTTGGTCCAGCGGCAGTACGACTTGAAAGACGGCTCTGCATTCCGGCTGACAATTGCCCGGTACTTCACTCCAAGCGGGCGCATCATTCAACGTCCCTATGGCGACGATAAGATGAAGTACCAGCGGGAGGCGTTTGAGCGTGACGAGACCGAAGGCGAGAATGTTACCCACGATGCCGAGAAGGATTCGACGCGTCCGATATTCAAGACCGCCGGTGGGAGAAAGGTCTATGGCGGAGGCGGTATTACACCCGACTATATTGTGAAGGCCGATAGGCTAGACGAATACTCTATACAGCTACGCAGCAAGAATATCTTTCTCCAGTATGCCGACAAGTATCTCGACCGCAACGGGACAGAAATGAAGGCGAAGTACGGCAAGGACGCGGCAAAGTATGGTTCGGGATTTGAAGTAACACAAGCGATGCTTGATGAGATTGTGGCTCTAGCAAAATCGAAGGGCGTTGAGTTCAAGGAAGATCTCTACAACAAGGATCTCAAATACATCAAGGCGTTTACCAAAGCGTACATCGGGCGGACGCTGTTTGGCAATGAGGGTTCGTCACGGGTAATGCTCGGAGTTGACAACCAATTTCAAAAGGCGTTGACACTCTTTCCCGAGGCGGAGAAGATTTCAAAAAGTCTCACCAGCCTCAAGTAGCACGGCTCATTGAACGAATCCAATAGTCTGAGCTCGCATACGATGGTATTTCCTTTGCTCCCCCGCCGCGTGTTGGCGGTACGGTGGGTTGTGCTTCTCCTGTTGGCAGCTACCTTTCCGCAGTTTTCATTGGCTCAAACCAGCTCCAATCCATCTTCCGTTGTTCTCGTGGAGGGAGAGGAGTTGGTGTACAATGTACGGTACTCGTTCATTGATCTAGGCCAGGTAAAGATCCGCACGTTGAAACGGGTGGAGACGGCTGAATACTCCGCTCACCACTCGATTGCCAACATAAGTTCCTATAAGGGTATTCCCTTTGTCGATCTCTCTGCAACCTATGAGAGCGATATTGACTCTGCTGTGTACTCTCATGCATTTGTAGGCAAGGACAAAGAAGGAAGAGTGTGGAACTTCGCACGTTACAAGTTCGAATATGACAGACAGAGAGTACTGATCGACATGGGTCGCAGGGACACTCTGATAGAACGGCGGGACACCATGGTGGCTGAACGCCATTTGCAGGATGGTTTGTCTCTCTTCTTCTATGCGCGTGACCAGTTGTTTTCCGGCAAACGCATGAACATCCCTTGCGTTGTGGCGGAAAAGCGGGTGAATACTTATATAGATTTCTCAAGGCATGAACGGAAGAGCGTCGATCTTGACGCCGTGGATTATCCCGTGGATGTCGTCGGGTTCGATGGGACGGCGGAGTTCGTCGGCATCTACGGATTGACCGGTGATTTTGAAGGGTGGTTCAGCAACGACGAGGCGCGCATCCCGATTGTCGCCAAGATGAAAGTGATTATTGGAAGCGTAACCTTGGAATTGGTGTCGTGGTATCGTCCTGGGTGGAAGCCGCCCCGGGGTCAATAAGAAAAATGGGGATCATAACTCACGCAGGGATCTCACCACGAATTCATCCGTCAGCCTTCGTTGCTGAGGGAGCGCAGATTATTGGTGACGTTGAGATCGCCCAGGGTGCGAGCATCTGGTTCAACTGTGTGCTGAGAGGCGACATTAATTCCATCTTCATCGGTGAGCGGAGCAATGTGCAGGATGGCGCGATCTTCCACGTTACGGAGGAACTCCGGGTACATGTGGGTAATGACGTGACCATAGGGCACGGTGCCATCGTTCATGGGTGCCGAGTAGAAGATGGCAGTCTGATAGGGATGGGAGCTGTGGTTCTTGATCGTGCGCGCATAGGGAAGCAAGCTCTGGTGGCGGCGGGAGCAGTAGTGCGGGAAGGGTTCGTCGTTCCAGACGGGATGCTTGTCGGTGGTGTTCCGGCGAAGATTCTCCGCGCGCTGACGGAGGAGGAAAAGAAAAAGTTGCTCGAATCAGCGGCGCACTACATCGAATATGCAGAGAGCAGTCGAGCATCAACTACTGTGAAGTGAACTTCCATGAAGCTGAAGTTCTGGGGAACAAGAGGCTCAATCCCGACTCCCGGTGAGGATACTGTTCGATACGGCGGTAACACTCCCTGTGTCGAGGTTCGGCTGAGCAACAACGACCTCATCATACTTGATGCCGGGACAGGCATTCGTGCATTGGGTGATCAACTCATGGCGACTGGAGCTTCGGTTCAGGCGTATATTGCCATTAGCCATCCACATTGGGATCACGTTCAGGGCTTCCCGTTCTTTAAACCGGCATTCATCTCAGGGAATGAACTGACGATCATCGGCCCACAGTCGAAGCACGTTACGCTCCGACAGATGATGGCTCACGTAATGGACAAGGTGTACTTCCCGATTCAATTGCATGAATTGAAGGCAAACATCAAGTTCATTGCAATGAAAGAAGAATCGACGAAAGTGTTCGATGCGACGCTTTCGAGTCTATTTGTTAATCACTCGTCAATGGCACTGGGATACCGAGTGGATGTGGCGGGGCATTCATTGGTGTACATTAGTGACAATGAGCCGTTCGATCGCGAAGTGGCAATGTCGGTGAAGAATGTCGATCCGATCGTCGTCCGCAAATTCTCAGAGAGCAAGGCAGAGCCAAATCAGCGCGTGTTTGATTTTGCGAAGGGAGCAGATGTTCTCATCCACGATGCAACGTACACTCCGGAAGAATATGTGAACCACGTGGGCTGGGGGCACTCACACTACCTCTTTTGCCTGAAGATTGCACACGAAGCAGGCGTGAAGAAGCTGGTGCTCTTCCATCACGACCAGACCCACGACGATGCGGCAATCGATGACATCCTTCACAAGTGCAAGCGAGAGATCAAGACTCGTAACTATAGATTTGAGTGTCATGCTGCTGCCGAGGGTGTAGAGATGGAATGGTAACACCAGGCGACGAGAAGGGGATTTTGCCTGCCGCTTGACAATCATCGACAGGCTGGCTATATTCTCGCCAGCGCACTACATGAAACCGCACAGACAGAGGTACCATTGATGTATGTAACCCCGGGTCGAGTTGATGGCGTACTTGTGCAACCCTCTGGGGTCTTGCTGTCTTCCTTCGTTTCGATTGATTGACTACCTCGAGGGTGTATGTCATTTGTGTTCAAACCATCTGATACCAGGAAGATTGGAAAACTCTTAGGAGTGACACCGCGGGTGAGCGGCGCGATGCAACGGTTCGAGATGGGTGGGAAGGATGGCAAATACAGACTTGCACTGGAGCTGTATCCAAACATTCGCATCGGCGATCGGCGCGGCAATCTCGTCTCGGTCTATACTGAGACAGCACATCTGCAACTTCATTTTTGTTCCGGCTATGTGGTCAGCGAAATGTTGGGAGAAGTGACGTTCATTGGTGAACATGAAGGAAGGCTTTCCGGTCTCATTGTGGAGAAGCAAGGAGGGTGCTCGCTCTATGCAAATGTGGATCGGTCGTTGCTTTCTGGAGACTTCACACACCTTGGCCCCGAAGTCATGCTCTCGGGAATTGCGCTCTCGCTGACCGACACGATTCTCGGTGAGCCGAAACCTGCGGTTGCGAAAAAGAATCGTGGCACGAAGAAGGTGCGTGTTCGCTGATGCTCTCCGTGATGGTGCTTAATTCCCATCGTATCCGAAGAGTCAAAGCGGGTGACATTGCGAAATATGTGAAGCGTGTGCTTCGTTCGGCGGGAGTGAAGAGTGCTCGGGTCTCCATTGTGTGCATCGATTCGAGATACTCCAGGCGGATCAATAGAAAGTATCTTGGTCACGATTATGCCACCGACGTCCTCAGCTTTCCCATCGACACGGGATCTGTGCTTGAAGGTGAGTTGTATGTGAACCTTGATCGTGCTGGAACGCAGGCGAAAGAGTACGGCGTGAGTTTTGGATGCGAAGTTGCCCGTCTCGTCATTCATGGGGTGTTGCATCTGGTGGGATTCGATGATGCAACAGTCCGGAAAGCAGGGCGGATGAAGACTGAAGAAGACCGTCATGTGCAATATTGGTTCGGTTGAGTTGAAAGTATGAAAGAGCGGATTGTTGAAATCCTGATGTATATCATGTCTGAGATACAGTCCGAGAACGGCATCGCCGATATTGATGTCGGTGACCTTCGGAACAAAGGCTACACTCAGTCGGAGATCAGTGCGGCATTCAGTTGGTTGTATGACAACATGAAGCTGAATGAAGTCGGAATCACCCATCAGGGGGCTCCGGCGGATGGATCCCGGCGGGTATTGCACGAAGTCGAGAAGCAAATGCTCTCCACGGAAGCTCAGGGGTATCTTATTCAGTTGCGGGAGCTCGGGCTTCTGGATGACCGTGACCTCGAGCTTGTGATAGAACGGGTCATTATGAGTGGCTTTGAGAAATTGGCTCCATCGGAGTTGCAGGAGATTGTGGCATCGGTACTTATGGCAAAATCTGGCAACGGTCCTGAAGCGAACCGATCAGTGTTGTATAATCGTGATACGATTCATTGATGGCAAAAAAGAAGAAAAGCTCAATTCCAGATAACGGTTCTGCGATCACCGATGTTGACCCCAAGCCCAAGACCCGCAAGAAAAGGCAGCCCCCCCCGATCAATGTTGATGGCAAGGCCCTAATCATCGTCGAATCCCCTGCCAAGGCGAAGACAATCAACAAGTACCTTGGGCATGATTTCGTTGTCGAGGCATCAGTTGGCCACATCAAGAATTTGCCAAAGAGCAAGATGGGCATTGATGTGAACAACGGATTCCTTCCCGAGTACGAGACCATCTCTGGCAAACACGAAGTCATCGATCGGCTTCGCGACCATGCGGGAAAAGCGCGAGCTATTTACATTGCAACCGACCCGGACCGCGAGGGTGAGGCTATCGGCTGGCATATTGCCAAGGCTGTTGAAGACAAGAACACAAATATCTTTCGTGTCCTGTTCCACGAGATCACCGCACGCGGTATCACGGAAGCGATGGAACATCCCGGCAAGATCAACGAACATCTCGTCAACTCCCAGCAGGCACGGCGTGTGATGGATCGTTTGGTCGGCTATAAGATTTCCCCGTTTATCTGGAAAACAGTGTTCTACGGATTGTCGGCTGGCCGGGTGCAGTCGGTTGCGCTTCGACTGATCTGCGAGCGAGAGGAAGCAATCAACTCCTTCGTTCCGGATGAATACTGGTCCATTGTAGCAGAGTTCCAGACCCAGACAAGCGAACCGTTCTTTGCAAAGCTGTTCAAAGTTGGTGGCGAAGATCCAGTCATTGGCAGCACGACCACCGCCGAGGGATATGTCAACGACATCAAGAAGCAGTCGTTCGCCGTCTCCGACGTTCAACGAAAGCCGGTCAAGCGAAATCCATGGGCGCCTTTTATCACCAGTACCCTTCAACAAGAGGCGGCAAGGCGGTTACGGTATCATGCCAAGCGCATGATGATGCTTGCGCAAAAACTCTATGAGGGTGTTGATCTTGGCGAGGAAGGCCGCGTTGGCCTCATCACCTACATGCGTACCGACTCGACGCGTTTGAGTGATGATGCAGTGAAAGAAGTGCGTGAGTACATCTACACAAATTACGGGAAGGAATACGTCCCGCACGAACCGCGGCTGTTCAAGAAAGGGAAGAGCTCGCAGGACGCGCACGAGGCGATTCGGCCCACGTCAACGAAGTACACTCCCAAGTTCGTGAAGAAGTATCTGGATGAGGAAATGTACGCACTGTACGAGTTGATCTGGAATCGATTCGTCGCGTCACAAATGAGCGCCGCGGTCTTCGAGCAGTTGACCGTCGACGTGCAGGGTGGCGACTACCTGTTCCGCGCAACAGATTCGATGCCAAAGTTCCGCGGCTTCCTGCAAGTATATGATGACATTGCTGAGGAGTCGGAGCCTTCAGGTGATGAGGATCCGGTTTCAAAGCTGCCGGCGAATCTTGCCAAGGGGCAGCATGCAGGCCTGAACAGCCTGATTCCAAATCAACACTTCACGAAGCCGCCTTCGCGGTTTACCGAGAGCAGTCTTGTCAAAGAGCTGGAAACCCAGGGTATCGGTCGGCCGAGCACGTATGCGCTTATCGTCGACACAATCCAAACCCGAAAATACGTGGAGCAAAGGGAGAGACGACTCTATCCCACCGATTTGGGAATCACCGTCAATCGAATCCTGGTGCAGAACTTCCCTCACTTGTTCAATATTTTGTTCACGGCACGGATGGAGGAGGAGCTTGACACCATCGCGTCGGGTAAACAGACGTATGAGCAAGTGATGGAAGACTTCTACCATCCCTTCATCAAGGATGTCGAAGGCGTTGACAAAAGAAGTTCCGCAATCAAGAAGTCGTTGCAGGAAGCGACGGATGAGGTGTGTGAGCTGTGCGGGAAGCCAATCATCATTAAGTGGGGTCGAAACGGGCGTTTCATGGCGTGCAGTGGGTACCCGACGTGTCGGAACACCAAGCCACTTCCCGGGGAACTGCCTCAAACGAATCACCATGCCGGAATGAAGTGCGACTTGTGTGGCGGCGACATGATAGTCAAGGGCGGAAAATTCGGCTCATTCCTCGGGTGTTCAAACTACCCAACGTGCAAGAACACGAAGCCGATCAGCATCGGCGTCCAATGTCCACGGTGTAAGGATGGGTATGTGATAGAAAGGAAGACGAAGCGGAAGCGTATCTTCTTCGGATGTTCTCGCTATCCCGATTGTGACTTCGCCTCGTGGGACAGGCCTGTTGCCCGCAAATGTGACACATGCGGCAATGAATACATGGTTGAGAAGCGGAGCGCGACAAGGGGGGAATTTCTTACATGTCCGTCGTGCAAGGCTGAAGTCGTGAAGGAAGCTCCCGTCGCGGCTTCTGAATAATAACTAGGATCGTGCAGAACCTGATGGAGTTCAAGATTCGGACATTTCTGCAGTATCTGCGGACACAAAGAAACTATTCCCCGCATACTATTGCCGCCTACGAAGACGATCTGCGCCAGTTCTCAGAGTTTCTTCTCAGACACTACGCCGACCACTCCTACTCGATAAGCGAGATTGACCATGTTACCATACGGCTTTTCCTTGGCGATTGTCTTGAGCACGATTTCGCCAAACGAAGCGTCGCGCGAAAGTTGGCATGCCTGAAGTCCTTCTTCAAGTATCTTCATCGCACAAAGGTGGTTGATCGCAATCCCGCAACAAATGTCGCGGCACCGAAGTTGGAGAAACGACTCCCGCAGTATCTGGATGAAGAGAGTGTCACTGAGTTGATGAACCAACCTGACACAACCACAACCTTGGGGAAGAGAGATGCAGCGATCCTGGAACTGTTCTACAGTACCGGAATCAGACTCAGTGAACTCATTGACCTTCGGATGATAAATGTTGATTTTCACTCAGGTACACTTCGCGTAACAGGGAAAGGAAGCAAAGATCGGATTGTTCCCTTTGGCAGACCCGCGAAGGAAACGCTGCAAAAGTACCTGGCGTGCCGATCTGCCCTGTTCCCGAAGCAAGCAGGGAAGGAGATTGTTGAGACGGTCTTCCTAACCCAACGGGGCAAACGACTGAGCCCGAAAGGCGTGAATGTGTTGATGAACGAATATATCGGGCGAGTCTCGGAGATCGAGAAGAAGAGTCCTCACGTACTTCGCCACACGTTTGCCACGCACTTGCTCAACCGGGGCGCCGACCTTCGTGCTGTAAAGGAGTTGCTTGGTCATGAAAGTCTCTCGACCACACAAGTGTACACACATGTTAGCGTTGATCGTTTGAAGAAGGTCTACTCACAGGCGCACCCCAAAGCTTCATGAAGTATTGCATTGTCGCAATCTAGGAGAGGGCAATCATGCACATAAAGTTTACCGCTCGTCGCTTCCGTGCCAGGTTGGAGATCAAGGAACATGCAACCGACCAGGTGAACAAGCTCGACAAGTTCTTCGATGGAATCGTGAGCGCGGATGTGATTCTGAGTTTTGAAGGAGCGGAGAAGAATATCAAGATCGCTGAGATCAACCTGCACGTCCATGGGACTGTTCTGACGGCAAAAGAGAAGTCCGACGATTTCCGCAAGTCCATTGACTATGCGGTTGAAAAATTGAATATGCAGTTGGAGAAGTACAAGACAAAACTCCGGTCAAAGGACAAGAGCAAAGTGCGTGCCCTGAAGGCCAAGATCTGAATTCACTTATCATCCAAGATCCGTGCAATGAAAGTCGATCGAAACAAGGAAACGCGAAAGAAATTCATCACGGTAGGATTTCTCTTCGAGGCCGCCAAGGATCGCTTCAAACTGCGATCGCTCAACGGCGAAAACGGATTTGAGAACCACATTAGGGAGAAGAATCTCCATCGACCGGGCCTCGCTCTGGCTGGCTACGTGGAACTGTTCACGTTCGATCGGGTGCAGATCATCGGCAATACGGAGATCAAGTACCTAAACTCGCTTCCCCTAGAGGGGCGCAGGGCTGCCTTCACGACTCTTCTCGAATTCAAAATTCCATGCATTGTTCTGACGAACAACAATAAGCTGGAGGACCTTCTCCTTCAGGCTGCGGCGAACAAAGGTATCCCGGTCTTCTCCACCCCCTTTGAAACGACAAAGATCCAGTACTTCCTTGCTGACTTCCTGGACGATCAGTTCGCGTCACAGATTGTAGTTCATGGCTCCTTCGTGGACGTGTACGGGATTGGCGTATTGATGACAGGAAGGTCTGGAATTGGGAAGAGTGAGATAGCCCTTGACCTTGTCGAGCGTGGTCATCGCCTTGTGGCAGACGACGTGGTGATGGTTACACGCAAGGGTGAAGGCATCCTTATGGGATCAGGCACTGATTTGGTAAAGCATTTTATGGAAATCAGAGGCCTGGGTCTGATTGACGTGCGAAGTATGTTCGGTGTCAGGGCAATCCGATTCCAGAAACGCATTGAACTTATTGTCGAATTGGAGGAATGGAAGCCCAATCAGGATTACACCCGAACCGGTTTGGATGACCAAACACTAAAGATATTGGACGTAGAGATACCCCTTGTGAAGCTGCCAATTTTCCCTGGTAAGAACGTGACTGTTATTACCGAAGTCATTTCATTGAACTATCTCCTCAAACATTACGGCTATGATGCAGCAAGGGAGTTTTCGCAGCGGTTGGAGGGGGTGATTGGTGCAAAGCGAAAGGGGAACCGGGTGATAGACTATTTTGAGCACGACTTCGAGTAATTCCTTCCGTCGATCGTTCTTTCTTGGAACTCTTGGGCTGACTGGCCCTGCTTTGGGGGCGTTTTGTTGAAAGTTTTTCTTGACAAAACATTTGATATTCTTTATACTTCCGGTGCATTTTGAAATATTCAACGGTTCCACCTCATCCGAGTGTGATTCGAGGGGAACAGTGGCGAAACTTGAGGAGAAGTGAATCTTTGTGTTTGTGCCTTCCCAAAATAGTGAGGGTCTTCAGTCGATCGTGAGGGATAATGCTTAGGCGAAGATTCTTCACGGTCTCTGGTTCCCGATTGGAGTATAGGGAAATTCGCTTCTTCAGGGCGAAACTTCTCGGTTCCAGTATTTTCCTGTGTGTGTTTGTGCTGGGCGTCGTCTTGGTTGCCAACCATTTTTCTCATGATTTGCTTGGTCTGGGATACGACAGAATGGCGATGCTGGATGCTGAGAACCGCGTCCTGAAGAGTCAGTTGAAGGATTTGTCGGAGAGATTCGAGAATGTTCAGCACGGAATCGAAACACTGGCGGATCGGGGGAACGAGCTGCGCTTGATGGTTGACATACCGAGGATAGATGAAGAGACGCAGTCTGCCGCAGTTGGTGGAACGAGGCGAACCTCGGACTTCGGTTTTATCTCAAAGGAAGCAGGCGAGATTCTCTCCAATGCTCATAAGCTGATTGACCAACTTGCTCGTGAGGTAAAGCTGCAGCAATCCAGTTACGAGGAGATTGGGAAGCGGTACGAGCACAATCAGGTGTTTTTTGAGCATCTCCCTGCCATCAAGCCGATGGATGGTTACTACACACTTCACGGTTTTGGAATGCGAATCCATCCCGTGCTGAGAGTCTTCCGTATGCACGAAGGTGTCGATATCATCAACGATGTTGGGACGAACGTGTATGCGACTGCTGATGGAGTAGTCCGCTTTGCTGGCCGCACAGAGGGTGGATATGGAGCCGTTGTGGATATCGATCATGGCTTTGGTTACTCTACACTGTATGCTCATCTGTCGCGTATCACTGTCAGACCTGGCCAGACTGTGACGCGCGGAGAACTTATCGCCAAGAGTGGGCGTTCGGGACTGGTAAGCGGTCCCCACTTGCACTACGAGATACGGAAGAACGGACGCAAGCAGAACCCAGTTGATTACTTCTTCGATGATGTCGACGCAGCTCGCTACCGAGTGCTGCTAGCTGCCGCAAAGTAGATCTGCAAGCCAGTAGTTGTTCTGTTCTGGGAATAACAATCTTTGGAGATACAAGAATTGCTCTGGACGATGGATTTGGCCTCGTACTTGGATGACGCACCGTGGCCGGCCACAAAAGATGAACTCGTTGACTACGCAGTGCGCACGGGTGCTCCTGCAAGAGTTGTCGACAATCTTCAAGAATTGGAAGACAGCGAAGAGCCGTACGAGAGCATGGAAGAGATCTGGCCGGACTACCCGACCGATGAGGATTTCTTCTTCGAAGACGAAGGAGAGTACTAAATCGTTTGATCGAATTGACTCTCTGTCACGAAACTGGTAATATACAAACCCAGCCAACGAGGCTGGGTTTTTTTGTACTTGATAGATCGCAACGAAGACGACTCCATCTGTGCGTCAATATTACACTTCTACATCAGTTGGCAACCCAAAAATCCTCCGCCTATTGAGGGCTGGACTTTGCTTGCTGATGGTACTGCCACTGTGTTCGGTTGTCTCGCTGCATGCCCAACGGTCTGATGAAGAGGGGGGTTTTGAAGTCACCTCCGTTACGGTGAACGGTAACGACCATTTCAGTTCTGGTGAGCTCCTCGCTCAGCTTGTCACCCGCGAGACCCCCGGATTCTTTAACAGATTTCTGTATTATAGCATAAGTGACCGGCTGGGCAGGAAGAGAGAGTTCTTCAGTTTTGCTACATTCATGGAAGATATCCAGAGGCTACATCGATACTACGGAGATCGAGGATTTCATGAAGTCCAAATTGACACATCGCTGGAGTTTTCCGTCGAAGACAACAGCGTGGATATCCACTTTGCAATCAACGAAGGGTATCGATCGATTATTGATACTCTCATCTTCAAGGGAATAGTCGATGTGCCGGAGTTTGTTTATGAGGACATGCAGTCGTCCCCGAAGCTCAGCAGCAAGGATCCTTTTGACCGTGCGATGCTCGATGAAGAGGTCCTGCGGGTTAGAAAGATCCTTTGGGATGCCGGTTATCCGAACGCTCGGTTTCTTCGCGACAGTTCATCGGCCACACACTATGCGAGTACACGCAACTACGTGGTGACAATTGCATTCGACATCGGCAGGAGATACCAATGGGGCGATGTCTCTATCAAGAATGAACTTGAGTTGGCCAGGGATGACATCACACCCGGGATAATCCTCCGACAACTGGACTACAAGGTCGGGGATTTCTACAGTTCGGCCACCCGCCTCTCGAGCGAACAGAATCTGAATCGCGTCGGCATCTTTGACCAAGTGCGCATTGAAGCCGTCGCCTCCTCCAATCCGGACTCGTGCTGCTACGTGATGAGCAATATCACCGTCAGGCCCAAAGACAAACACGAGCTTGCCCCAGAGCTGTTAATAAGTGACGAGAATAACGCGTTCAACCTTGGTGCCGGTATCGGCTACAGCAATAGGAATTTCCTGGGTGGTGCCCGGACATTTTCCACACGCCTTCGTTTTCGAACACAAACCATTGACGAGTTTCCAGACTACTTCGGAATTGGCACAAATGCCGTGTCGAACATCGATCTGTCTTTTGAGATGTTGCAGCCGTACATCTTCACCAACAAGATTAGGGGGAGTTGGACATTCTCCTTGATTCGCGACAAGCAAATACCGTACCGTCAAGATATTGTTCGAAACAAATTTGGTTTCACCGACAGATTTGCCGACTTCACCACCGGCATACTGGAATGGAGTCTCGAACGTATCAGCCTGGATCGCAACCCCAACTATCCCGACTCCTCGAGTGATCCGGAAACACAGGCCCAAATCGACAAGCTGCGCGAGTTGGAGAAGCAGGTGCAGTTCAACTCGATCATCTCGTTCACCATAACGCGGGACAAAACCAATGATTTGTTCCGCCCTTCTCAAGGATTTATCCATACCTTGACGATTCAAGAGTCCGGGTTGCTTCCCTTGTTGTTGGGCCGCGCCCAAACAACCCGCCTGCCGTTCACACAGTACTATGGGATCACATTGCTCGGCCGTTGGTATTTCGACCTCACCGACCACCGGTTCTCAATCTTCGCGATGAAATTGAAGGCCGGCTATCAAGACAAATACGGAGAAAGTCGCGCGGATGACTCCAGGGCAATCACCTACCGCTATTATGCTGGGGGAGGGGGAAGTGTTCGTGGGTGGAAATCACGTGATTTAAGTGCGACGGGCGACCCGTTGTTTGGTGGCAACGTCGCGTGCGAAGGTAGTTTCGAGATCCGCACGAACATCCTGCAGTCGTTCCGTGATGATTTCCTTGACAAGATCTGGATCGTAAACTTTGTGGATTTTGGGAACGTGTGGGGAAAGCTCCACGATCTTAGCATTACCGACGTTGCCATTGCGGCAGGTATCGGCTTCAGATACGATACGTTCTTTGGTCCCTTCAGACTTGATTATGGTTTTCGTGTGTACAATCCGGCAGAACCCAAAGGACAGCAGTGGATTGTCGACCGCCAGTTCTTTGGCCAAACACTCAAAGAGGGGATCATTCAGTTTGGGATCGGGCATGCATTCTAGAGTGACGCAATCATGATCTGGCCTCGCATCATCGGACAGGATCGAGTGAAGCACCTGCTCCTTAGTGCAATGCGCAAGGGAAAGCTGCCGCACGCGTATCTCTTCGTCGGGAACGATGGAGTGGGCAAGGATGCGGTGGCACTGGAGCTTGCGCGGGTGCTGCATTGTGAGAAGGGCGGCGAAGAAGCCTGCAATGAGTGCCCCTCGTGTGTCAAAGTGGACTCCATGCAGCATCCGGATGTGAAATTGGTTGTTGCGCTTCCGGTAGGGAAAGGGGAGAAGGCTGATGATCAGCCATTGGAAAAGCTTTCCCCGGATGAAATTCGACTTGTTCAGGAACAATTCAAATTGAAGGCAGAGAATCCGTATTGTCGAATCACGATTCCAAAAGCCACGATTATCAAGATCAACAGTATTCGCGATATCCGGCGCGAGTCCGCGTTGTCCACATACAGCCGTCGGAAACGCGTCATTCTGATCTCGCGGGCTGATGAAATGGGTGATGCGGCCGCCAATACGCTTCTCAAGACTCTTGAAGAACCAGGCGGCAACACGATGTTGATTCTTACTACTTCGCACCGTGGAGCGTTGGCTTCCACGATTATCTCGCGGTGTCAGGTTGTTCAGTTTGATCCGCTGACCGAAACCGATATTTGCGCGGCGCTTGTCGATCGCAACGGTGTTGAACGCGGGCAAGCGTCACTTGTTGCACGCCTGGCCCACGGAAGTTACTCGAAGGCGCTTGAGTTATTGCAGGACGATGTTACGGTACAGCGGCAGCAGGTTGTGGCATTTGTCCGGGCTGCGCTTGGCAGTAGCGTGGTGGCCATAACGGATGTGGTGGAAGAGTTGTGTGCAACGAAGGACCGTGATGTCCTCGTGCGATTTCTGAACCTGGTGTTGATGTGGTTTCGTGATGCCCTCGTGCTCGCGCAGGGAGGTCAGGTAATCAATCTGGACCAGCAGGATGATATTAAGAGATTTGTTTCGAGATTCTCTCAGGCCGACCTGATCAAGACGCTGGCGGATGTTGAGCGCGCTATTTTTCTTGTCGAGAGAAATGTCTACATTAATCTCGTCATGTTGCATCTTGCAGTACAATTGCGATCTAACATTCTCCCATACATGATTTCGCGACAGGCCGAAGCAGCACAATCATGACTCCAACGGCGGCACATCCTGAACGAATCCTCGTGACGGCGGCACTTCCGTACGCAAACGGCCCCATACATCTCGGCCACCTGGCCGGGGCGTATCTTCCTTCAGATATCTATGTCCGCTACCAACGACTGAAGAAACGGGAAATAGTGTTCGTCTGCGGTTCCGACGAACACGGGGTGCCGATTACACTCACCGCCGACAAAGAAGGAGTCACCCCCCAAGTCGTGGTGGATCGCTACAATGCCATGAACAAGGCAGCGTTCGAACGGTTTGGGATGAGCTTTGACAACTATTCACGAACATCACTTGCACTCCATCATACAACCGCGCAGGGATTCTTTCTCGACTTTCATCATCGAGGCATCCTGAAGGAAAAACAGGAAAAGCAGTTCTATGATGAGAAGGCGCAGATGTTCCTGCCGGATCGGTATGTCGAAGGGACCTGTCCTGTATGTAGTAACCCGGAGGCGCGGGGGGATCAGTGCGAGAAGTGCGGGTCTTATCTGAATCCGACCGAACTCAAAAATCCGAAGAGCAAAATCACAGGGCAGACTCCAGTCGTCAGGGAAACGTCCCATATGTATTTCCCGCTGGGACAGTACCAACAGAGACTTGAAAAGTACATCGGGGAGCGAAACAAGAGAGACGGCTGGAAAGACAATGTTCTCAACTATTGCAGGAGTTGGTTCAAAGACGGATTGCAGGACCGGGCCGTTACACGTGACCTCGACTGGGGTGTGAAGATTCCGTTGCAGGGCTACGAGAACAAGGTGCTCTACGTTTGGTTCGATGCTGTCCTTGGGTACATCTCATCAACCAAGGAATGGTCGCAACGCGTTGGCAAACCAGACGAATGGAAGAGGTTCTGGCTTGACGAGAAGACCAAGTACGTTGCCTTCATTGGGAAGGACAATGTCGTGTTTCATTGCATCGTGTTCCCTGCGATGTTGATGGCATGGAATGAAACACATGACGAAAAATACATCCTGCCCGAGAACGTTCCTGCAAACGAGTTCCTGAATTATGAGGGTCAGAAATTCTCCAAGAGTCGAGGCATTGGCATCGACGTGCAGGATTTTCTCGCCAGGTATCCAGTTGATCCGCTTCGATACTACCTTGCAGTTTCATTGCCAGAGTATCGGGATTCTGATTTCTACTGGCGGGATTTCCAGGCAAAGACAAACAATGAGCTTGCCGACATTCTGGGCAACTTCGTGAACCGGACATTGGCCTTTGCCGATCGAACCTTTGACGGCGTTGTTCCTGAACGCGGTCCCCTGGGAGATCACGATCGTCAGGTTCTTGATATTCTTGAGACCACTCCGGTAAGGTCGGGAGAGTACTATGAGCACTATCGGTTCCGTGACGGCTTGCTCGAAGTCATGAATCTTGCGCGTGCTGCAAACAAGTACTTCAACGACAGCGAACCCTGGAAGACGGCAAAATCGGACAGAACACGCTGCGCCACGACGATCAACGTTAGCATACAGCTTGCACGGGCACTCGCAATTCTGATGGAGCCCGTAATTCCGTTCTCATCCGAGAGGATCTGGAAGATGCTGAACCTCGGGGGCACAGCGCACGCGCAATCGTGGGATGAGGCCAGCGAGCTTCTTGTTCCTGACGGCCACAGACTCGGGAAGACGGAGATTCTATTCACTAAGATCGAGGACACCGTGATTGAAGCGGAATTGGGAAGTGCCGGCGGTGGACAACCGGCAACACCTTCAGCGCAACCAAAGCTGGCAGATGTGAAGCCCACCATCACCATTGACGATTTCAAGAAGCTTGACCTGCGGATCGCCAAGATTGTTCAGTGTGAGAACGTTCCAAAGTCCGAAAAGCTGCTCAAGCTTCAGGTCGATGTCGGGACAGAGAAGCGCCAGATTGTGGCAGGCATCGCCCAAAATTATAAGCCGGAGGAACTTATCGGCAAATCCGTCGTCGTTGTATTCAATCTCCAGCCCGCCAAACTCATGGGGCAGGAGTCGCAGGGAATGTTGCTCGCGGCTTCGGATAACGATGGGAAGCTCGTCTTCGTGGCCCCATCAGCAGAGATCGAAAGTGGGAGTGTTGTGAAATAGGTGTTGGCTATGTGTCCATTCAACAGTCGAAATCTCCACATGGCGCGTTTTCGCGTTGCGGTCCTCTCAGTTCTGGTGTTTGCGCTTTCCTTGTCGGGATGCGATAAGGGTCTCAGTCCTTCCGCCCCGCCCCCACCGCCAATCCCGATGGGATACATATCAGGGATCATTCGCTATCAGCACTGGCCTTCGCGAGACAGTTTGCATGACCTGCGGCTTGTGGCATTCAGGATATTTCCGCCGTCCAATATCGTGAATGAGGTGTTGCTCGGCAGGGCGGTGGTGTATCCTCCTCTTGGTGATACTGCACTGGTGCCGTTCTTTGTTGATTCGTTACGATACCTATTCATTCTCCCGGCTGCAGAATACAAGTACGTCGTCGTGGCGCAACAGTACGGTCCGACCATCACGACAGATTGGCGCGCTGTTGGACAGTATGACCTTGACACAAACTTGGCTGTGCCATCTCCGGTGACCATTGCAGCGAACGACACGAGCCGCAACATCAACATCAACGTGGATTTCAGGAATCCACCACCGACGCCAACGGCGGCTTTGTTTGGGACTGAACGCACCAGGCGGCGATATTACTAGC